>Ga0116170_10000079_pt1 | contig 90307 bp, 65 predicted proteins | sample AD_JPNHW1_MetaG_FD_89797 | JGI IMG/M metagenome (GOLD analysis project Ga0116170, IMG submission 89797) | Active sludge microbial communities of municipal wastewater-treating anaerobic digesters from Japan - AD_JPNHW1_MetaG | ecosystem: Engineered > Bioreactor > Anaerobic > Digestate | place... | reverse complement strand
GCACGAGCTTGCGCGTGCCGGCGATGGCCCGGGTGGGAACGAGAGGGCGCAGGGGCATGCCGCCGATTTCATGCTGGCCGGACGCAGCCTCACGCTGCCGGTTTTCGTCGCGACCCTGGTCTCCACCTGGTACGGCGGCATCCTCGGCACCGGCGAATATTCCTATTCCTACGGCCTCGCCAGTTGGGTGATCTTTGGAGCGCCCTATTACCTTTTTGCGCTCATCTTCGCCCTCTTTTTGGCCGGACAGGTGCGGGCGACCGGCCTGATGACGATCCCGGACAAGCTGGCGCACCATTACGGACCGGCCACGGCGTTGCTCGGCGCCGTACTGGTCTTCCTCCTGGTCACCCCGGCGCCCTACCTGCTGATGCTCGGGGTGCTGATGCAGCTTATCTTCGGCCTGCCCTTGGCCTGGACCATCCTGCTCGCTACCCTGGCCAGCATACTCTATCTGATCAAGGGGGGGTTCCGCTCCGATGTCAAGGTCAACGTGGTCGAATTCCTGCTGATGTTCCTGGGATTTTTCCTGGTTGTCGGCTTTGCGGGGGCCCGGTATGGGGGCGTGGCCTTTCTCCGGCACCACCTGCCGCCACGGCATCTCACCTGGAGCGGCGGCAATCCGCCGCAGTATATCCTGGTCTGGTTTTTCATCGCCCTCTGGACCCTGGTCGATCCCGGTTTCCATCAGCGCTGTTATGCCGCCCGCGACGGCGCCACCGCCCGGCGGGGCATTCTCGTTTCCATCCTCTTCTGGATGCTCTTCGATTTCCTCACCACCTCCGCCGGGCTTTATGCCCGTGCGCTCTTGCCCGGTCTCGAGGCGCCGATTTTCTCTTATCCGCTGCTGGCGGAACACCTCCTGCCGCCGGCGGCCAAGGGAATATTTTTCATCGGCCTCCTGGCTACGATCATGTCGACCCTGAGCAGCTATACCTTCATTGGCGGGATGACCATCGGCAACGATGTGGCGGGACGGCTGGTGCGCTGGCGGCGGGATCGTGAACGAACCGCGGGGATGAGGCGGCCCGGGTCAGGGTTCGCGAATGCAACACCGGGTGGGAGCGAGAATATTGGGGGTGGGAGCGAGAATATTTGGAGCGAGATTATTCGGGGTGGGAGCGAGAATATTTGGGGTGGGAGCGAGAATATTTGGGGTGGGAGCGAGAATATTTGGGGTGGGAGTGAGAATAATCGGGGTGGGAGCGAGAATATTTGGAGCGAGAATAATCGGGGTGGGAGCGAGAAAGGGTTCGCGAATGCAACACCGGGTGGGAGCGAGAATAATCGGGGTGGGAGCGAGAATACGCCGGGTGGGAGCGCAAAAGCCCGAAGCGGGGGCGAAACTCCGGCCATCGATGCGCTGGTGAAGCGCTGGACGCAGATCGGACTGCTCCTGGCTTCCCTATACGGCATTCTTCTCGCTCTGGCCCTCCCCTCGGTCGTGCGCATCTGGTACGCCGTCGGCACCGCCTGTATTCCGGGACTGCTGCTGCCGCTGATGGCCAGCTATGTGCCGGCCATCCACCTCAAACCGCGCTTCGCCCTGGCCGCCATGCTCGGCGGCTGGCTGCTCTCCCTGGTCTGGCTCCTCCGGGGGATGGCCCACGCCGGCCAGTACTGGGGCGGGATCGAACCGATGTATCCGGGACTGCTGCTATCGCTCGTGATCGGCCTGGCGGGCTTCCGCCGCGCGCAGCCGCTGTGAGGCCTTTTCGAGGACCTGCATGCGGCCGTCGGGGATTTCGGGCATCATCCGCCAGGTCGCGGAAACCGCCAGGGGGCGGACCCGGAGGGAGGGCTCGGGATGGAGGCGTCGGAAGCGAAAGTAGCGGATGAGCTGCCAGCCGGCGCGCAGGGAGCGCAGGCCCTCCACCGGATGGCGCAGGGCGTGGTCGAGTTTGCGGGCCAGGTAGAGAGGGCGCAGGTGAAAGAGGAGTGTTGCCCGTTCGCAGAACCGGTCGATCTTTTTCGGTGTCAGTCCGGGCAGATTGAGGACGCAACGCGACCAGCCGGTGCGGGTCAGCCAGTCGCGAAAGTTGAGGGTGGCCAGGTAGCCGTGGTAGCGGAAGTAGCGCCAGGCGCCCGTGCCGGGGTAGGGCATGAGGGGCGTAAACTGGGCGCTGTCGGGCCGGATGCGGCGGGCCCAGTCGTAGGCTTCGCGCATGGTGCGGAGCGTCTCTCCCGGAAAGCCGACGAGGAAACAGCCGTGCACCAGGATGCCGTGGCGACGGGCGGCTTGCATGAAGGTGGCGATGCTTTTGTCGGTCTGGAGCTTTTGCATCTTTTCAAGCAGGGAGTAGCGGCTGGTATCGAAGCCGACGGTGCAGTTGTGGAGGCCGGCGGCCTTGAGCGCATCCAGGCTGGCGCTGTCGAGATTGGCGCTGATGTTGGCGAAGATCGGCAAGTGCACCTCGCGCACCTGTGCGACCTCCCCGAGCCGGCGGGCGAAGGCCGGGTCTACGCCAAAGTTCTCATCCTCAAAGTTGATCTGCCGCACCTCGGGCATATTCTTCTGGATCCAGAGCATCTCCCGGACGATGTTTTCCGCGGTGCGGTGGCGGTAGTTCTGGCCGTGGACGATCTGCGGATAGGCGCAGAAAAAGCAGGCGGCGGTGCAGCCGCGTCCGGCCATGATTTGCACAAAGGGATGCCGGGAGAGGTTAAAGGTGTAATGCGCAGGGGTGAGGAAACGCTGATAGATGGGTGAGACGAAGGGCAGCTTGTCCAACTCCTCGTTCAGGGGGCGTTCTTCCGGCCGGCCGCTGTGGAGATGGCTGCGAGCGGCAATGCCGGGGACGGTCCGGTCGTCCACACCCGCTTCGAGGATGTCGGCCAGGTCGGCAACGCTCTCCTCGTACTCGCCGAGAGCGATATAATCGATGGCCGGAGCGCGTTCGAGGGTCTCGCGCCAGAGCGCGGTGACGTGGGTGCCGGTCATGCAGATCCGGGCGTGCGGCAGCTGCTCCCGCAGGGCCTGGGCGGTTTCGCAATCGGCATACCAGCTCGGCGTCGAGGATTCGAGGAGGATCAGATCGGGATCGAATTGTACAGCGCGGGCGAGGATCCCCTCGAGGGTGATGTCATCGGCGGGGCAGTCATAGAGCCAGATACTATGGCTGCGCGCGTCGAGCACTGCGCCGGCGAGCGCCAGCCAGTGCGGATAATGGAGATTGCCGGATTTCTCCACGGCTGGAACGCGGTGGCTGCGGCAGAAGCGCGGCAGAAAGGGGGGATTGATCAGGAGAACACGCATGGCCGCACCTGACAAGGGTTACGTCGGGCTCCCGGATGCATGTGGGAGCGGTTGAGAGGGCCGTCTGCTCAGCTCCGCCTAGATCCGGCCGCGGAAGCCCTCGCCGAGCACCTCATGAACGTTGTTGACGATGACAAAGGCCTTGGGATCGATCGACTTGACCACCTCGACAAGAGTGCCGATCTCCTTGCGGCTGACCACCGTATAGAGCACCTTGCGAGGTTCGCTGGTATAGACGCCCTCGGCGGTAATGGCCGTCGCGCCGCGCCCCATTTCCTGAACGACGTGCTGCGAAATCTCTTCGGACTTGCCGGAGATGATAATGACGGAGCGGGCATAGTCGAAGCCATCGAGGATTACATCGACCAGGTGGCTCGAGACGAAGAGCAGAAAAAAGGCATAAAGCGTTAACACCAGCGCCGGCCGTTCTGCGCCGAGGTGACGATATTGAATGATGAAACCGGCGAAGGTGATGACCACCGAATCCACGACCATAAAGACCATGCCGGGTTTGAGACCCCAGCGTTTCTGGCCGACGGCAGCGAGCACATCCGATCCGGCGGTGCTGCCACGGAATTTGAAGATGATGCCGAGCCCGACGCCCAGGAGGACGCTGCCGATGAGAATGAGGAAGAGAAAGTCATGCTGGCGCAGGTTGAGAATGGCCGGGTGATCCTGCAAGCGGATGAAGTGAAAACCTGGGGCCTGTCCGCGCAGCAGATCGACAAAAAAGGAGTTGGCGGTGAATCCGACAAAGGTGCGGGCGCCAAACTGCTTGCCCAACTCCCGCACGCCCCAGATATAGAGGGGGATATTAAAGATCCACATCATCAGGCCGACGGGGAATCTGTCGCCGGTGAGGTAATGAATCGCCATGGCGAGTCCGCTGACGCCGCCGGGAACCACCTTGGCATCGACGAGAAAAATGGCGATGCCGCTGGCCATGATGAAGGCCCCGAAAATAATGGCCAGGTAATCCCGGAAGAGATGTCTCCGGTTGATGGACTGGAATAACTGCTTTGCTGCGACCATGCTGATGGCTTCCTGTGATCGAGGCCCCCGCCGGTGGATAGGTGATTATGGCACAAGACTAAATTTACCATTATTTTAGGAATTAATCCACAAGATTTTTACCCTGACCCAAGGAAAGGAAGGAACCGTGCTGGCGATACGCATGCACAGGACCGGCGCTGCCGAGGTGCTGATGCCGGAAGAGGTGAATCTGCCGCAACCCGGAGCCGGCGAAGCAAGAGTCAAGCTGGCCGCGAGTGGCGTCAATTTCATTGATATCTATCACCGCACCGGACTCTACTCCGTGCCGCTCCCGTATATTCCCGGACAAGAGGGTGCGGGGGTGGTCGATGCCGTGGGGGAGGGGGTGACCGGACTGCGGCCCGGCGAACGCGTCGCCTGGGCGATGCAGCCGGGAGGATATGCCGAGTATGCGCTGATACCCGCCTGGAAGCTCGTGCCCCTGCCGGAGGGGCAGGCGTTTGATACCGCTGCGGCGCTGCTCCTCCAGGGGATGACGGCGCACTATCTGAGCCACGATACCTTTCCGTTGCAGTCCGGTTCCCGCGCCCTGGTTCACGCCGCCGCCGGAGGCACCGGCCAGCTGCTGGTGCAAATAGCCCGCCTGCGCGGCGCCCGGGTCCTGGCACTGACTTCGACGGCGGCAAAGGCGGAGGTGGCCCGCCGCTGCGGCGCCGAGGAGGTGCTTCTCTCAGGCGATCCCGAATGGCCGCAGCGCGCGCGCGCCTGGAGCGGCGGCACCGGTGTCGATGTGGTATACGACTCGGTGGGCCAGGCGACCTTTGGAGGCAGCCTCGCCGCCCTGAAAACCCGGGGGCTGCTCGTGCTCTTCGGGCAGGCGAGTGGCCCGGTGCCGCCCTTCGATCCCGCCCGTCTCGCCGGCGGCGGCTCGCTCTATCTCACCCGGCCCATCCTCGCCCATTATGCGGGATCCGCAGCGGAGATCCGGCGGCGCTGCAGCGATCTGTTTGCCTGGATGGCGGCGGGGCGTTTGCAGGTGACCATCACCCGCACCTTTCCGCTGGCCGAGGCTGCGGCGGCGCAGGAATTCCTCACCTCCCGCCAGGCCCTGGGCAAGGTTTTGCTCGTGCCCTGAGCCCTGGCGCTCTTGTCACGGTTCCTGGCATGCCCGTTGCATAGGCCGGCAACGGTGGGACCGCAGCGGCGCAAGGTGTTATCGGCGTAATTAAAATAGAATCAAAATCATATATGCCGATACTTTGAACCGCTGCGGCCTTCAGGCGGCTGCAATCTGGGACATGCAGGCAACAGGGGTGTCCCTTGCGGCGGGCCAATGCCGTGGCATGAGCTGCTGAGACCACCGGATGCATTCCGGATGGCGGAGAGGGCGGTGGGGCGCTATGAGAGCGGGTGGATGGATGATCGCCGTCTGGGCCGTGCTGGCGGCAGTGCTGCCGGCCGGTCTCCGGGCGGCCTGGCTGGAAAATGTGCCGGTGCCGGTGCGGCAGCCGGACGGGCGCGAGTTCGCGGCCTATATGACCGGCGACGAATATTTCAACTGGCTGCACGATCGGGATGGCTTTCCCCTGCTTAAGGAGCCCGGCAGCGGCTGGTATGTCTATGCCCGGCGGGAGGGGAGCACCCTGGCCGCGACCACCCTTCGCGCCGGGAGCACCGATCCTGCCGCAGCGGGGCTGACGCCGGGCGTCCCGGTGGCTGCGGCGAAACTGGAGGAGGCGCGGCGCAAGCACTGGCAGGCACCGGGCCTGGCGACCCGCATCGCCGCGCAGAGCGCACCCAAATCGGGGGTGATGGAGAACCTGGTCATCTTTGTGCGCTGCAGCGATGATCCCGAGTTCACTGACGCGGCCTCGCTCTATGCCGCCTCCTTCAATGGCAGCGGCGCCGGCGTCAATTCGGTCTATGCCTATTTTTACGAGATTTCCTATCAGCAGCTGAGCGTGCATTCCCGCTTTTTCCCCCAGCCCGGCAGCACGATCGTCTCCTGGCTGGATACCCATCCGCGCGGTTATTACAAACCGCGCAGCGATGATCCGCTTGGCTACGCCGACGAGAGTGAGCGCACCAGCCGCGAGCAGCTGTTGATCCGCAATGCGCTCGAAGCGGTCAAGAGCCAGATCCCCGCCAGCCTGCAACTGGATGGCGATGGGGACGGGCTTATTGATAATATCGTTATTATTGTGCAAGGCACGCCCTCCGCCTGGAACACCCTGTTCTGGCCGCACGCCTGGGCCCTCTACCAGTATGCCGTGACGATCAACGGCAAGCGGGCCTACTCCTACAGCCTGCAGCTGCAAAGTTTTGTCAGCAACGGCAGCACCCACACCCTGGTCCATGAGCTGCTGCATACCATCGGTTTTCCCGATCTGTATCATTACAGTTATGATGGCCTCCATCCGGTTGGCGTCTGGGACATCATGGCGAGTCCGACAGCCCCGCCGCAGCATCCCGGGGCCTGGTGCAAATACAAATACGGGCACTGGATTGCCGACTTGCCGGAGATCACCGGCAACGCTGCCTGCACGCTCAATCCGCTGACCAGCCGTACGGGCAACGCCTGCCGGATCCCCGCTCCGGCGGATCCGGGAGGGGGAGAGTTCTTCGTCGCCGAATACCGGCGCCGGGAAGGCAGTATCTTCGAATCCGCCCTGCCGGGTGAGGGATTGCTGCTCTATCGCATCGACCAGCGAGATCCCGCCCATGAGGGCGATGCCGCCCTGCCGGATGAGGTTTATATCTATCGTCCCCATGGCACTCTTGCCGATAACGGCACGCTCTGGGAGGCCACCTTCAGCGCCGGATCCGGGCGCACCGTCTGCAACGACGGGACCAGCCCAGCGCCCTTTTTTGCCGACGGTTCGGCGAGTCACCTGGATCTCTATGATGTCGGCGCTGCAGGCGCGACCATTTCCTTTTCTCTGGCCCGCGAAGCGCCCGATGCTCCCTTGCTGGTGTATCCTGCTGATCGTGCGCAGGATACCCCCTGCGCCGTGATCCTTTCCTGGCAGGCCGCGGCGGGGGCGCAGAGCTATCAGCTGCAACTGGCTGCGGATTCCGGTTTCACCGCGCGGATGGTCGACGCCTCCGGTGTTGCACAGCTCTCCTGGCCGGTCTCCGGCTTGAGCGAAGCCGCCACCTACTTCTGGCGCCTGCGCGCCGCCAACTCCAGCGGCGCCGGGGCATGGTCTCCAGCCTGGCAATTTACCACCTCACCGCCGGATCAGCTGCCCGTGGAATTGCTCTCCTTCACCGCGGCGGCACAGGCGGAGGGGATCGCACTGGCCTGGGTCACCGCCACCGAGACCGAAAATTTTGGGTTCGACATCGAGCGCCGCTGCGGGGAAGAAGAGGCATGGCACAAAATCGGCTTTATCGAGGGACATGGCAACAGCAGCAGCCGGCAGAGCTATCGCTATCTCGATCCCCTACGCGTGGCAGGGACCTACGGCTACCGGCTCAGGCAGATTGATTTCGACGGCACGACGTTCTATCATCCGGAACAAGTGGCGAGCTGGACGCAGCCGCGTGATTTTGGCCTCGGGCAAAACTATCCCAATCCCTTCAATCCGGTGACGACAATCGCCTATCATTTGGCGGCAAGCGCGGAGATCGATCTCTCCGTTTTTAACAGCCGTGGGCAGCTGGTGCAGCAGCTGGTGCAAGGCACGCAGGAAAGCGGGGATCACCAGGTGCGCTGGGAGGGCTGCGATGCGGCGGGCCATCCCGTCGCAGGGGGCGTCTATCATTATATCCTGAGATGCGGCTCCCGCAGCGAACGCCGTGCGATGCTGCTGCTGCGCTAAGGCCAAGAAATCTCCTTGCAATTGTCCTCTGAGATGATGAAATTTAGCCATCGCGTTGAGGCCCGCTGCGGCCTGCACCATCATTCAAGAGAGAGGGAGAGCGCGTGCCCAAAAAGAAATCCGGTATCCCGGCAGGGGGATCGCAAAGTCAGGAGGAGGCCCGGCTGCCTGGCGCTGCACCCGGCGTGCCAGTACTCGAACCGCGCGATATTGCCGAACTGCAGCGGATCCAGGAGCAGCTCCGGCTCAAGGCGGAGGAGCTGGAAACGATCAACAGCATCGCCGCATCGACCAATGCCTCTCTCGATCTGGGCACGATTCTGGACAACGCCATCGAAAGTGTGATGCACACGCTTCAGGCCGATCTGGGCGTGATCTATCTTTTCGATCCGGATCGGCCGGGGCAGTTATATCCCAGCCGATATCGCGGCTTGAGTCGTAAAGACGCCCACACACTGATTCCCACTCGGGTCGCGACCTCGCAGACCTGGCGCGCGATTGATACGCACGAGGTCATCCTCATTCCCGACACCAGCGCCCTGGAGAGCTTTCCACCGGTCTACACGGTGGGGATCTCGGGCTTTGTCACGATCCCCCTCTTCAGCAAAGACCGTCCTTTGGGAGCCCTCAATCTGGGCATGCGCAAAGGGAAATCCTTCAAGCATTTTTCCATCGCAGCCCTGACCGGCATTGGCAACCAGATCGGGGTGGCCATAGAACATGCCGCGCTGCTGGAAAGCCGGGAAAAGGAGATCGAGCAACGCCGCAATGCGGAAGCGGCCCTGCGTGCAAGTGAGACGCGTTACCGTCAAACCATTGACACCTCGCCGGAAGCGGTGGCCCTGACCGACGCGGCCGGGAATTACCTGATTGCCAACGAGAGCTATGCCCTGCTCTTTGGCTACGCTTCGAGTGCAGACTTTATGGACGAGAAGCTCCAGGCTGGAGAGCTGATGGCGCCGGAATTTCTCGTAGATCTGGCGGAACGGCAAACGCGGCTGAAACCCGGCGAATCGATCCGCAACGTCCGCGGCCAGATGAAACGCCGGGATGGCACTTTGTTCACCGCCGAGATCAGCGCCTCCATGATCCGGGACAGCCAGGGGAATACGGAAGCGGTGATCGGCATCATCCGGGATGTCACCGAGATCCAGCAGTTTGAGGAGGCCCTGCGCCGGAGCGAGGAGCGCTATCGCACCCTGGCCGAGGCGGCCAACGATATGATCTTCATCATCGATGCCGAGGACCGCATCGTCTATGTCAACCGTTTCGCAGCGCGCTATTTCGGCTGTGATCCCAGCCAACTGATCGGCAAGCCGCGTAGTGAGCTTTTTACGGTGGCCGCCAGCCGGCATATGGTGAGTAACCTGCAAAAAGTGTTCCGGGTCGGCAAGGCCATATATGCAGAAAATAAGGTTGACTTTCCGGGCTTCGCCCTCTGGCTCAGCACCTGGCTGGTACCTATTCTGGATAACGAGAATAGAGTCGTGCAGGTTCTCGGTCTTGCCCGCGATATCACAGATTACAAGGAGACCGCGCAGCGCCTTGCCGAATCCGAGCAGCGCTTCCGCGACATCATCGAGCGTTCCGCAGATGGCTATTATTTTCTGGATAATGAGGGTTTTTACCGGAGCTGGAATCAGGCCTTGTTGAACATTTTGCAGCTTTTGCCCGAGGAGATGGTGAACCGCTGTATCTTCGACCATCCCGACGTTGAAAATCGGGAGCGAATGGTGAAGATTTTTGCCCGCGTCAAGGGCGGCAAGAATATCGTCAATGAGGAACTCCCCCTCTACCTGCACAACGAGACACACTGGCTCAATTTCAGCGCCCGCCGCGTGATCAAGGATGGCATCGTCATCGGCGTGGAGGGTTTTTTCCGCGATGTCACCGGGCAGAAGCGCGTTGCCGAAGCGCTGCGCGTCAGCGAGGCGCGGTACCGCTCCCTCTTCGACAGCATCCGTTATGAAGTCTATGGCATGGATCTGGACGGGCGCTACCAGGATACCAATGCAGCGTTTCAGGAGGCCTGGGGACCGGCGTTGGGGCGTACTGTAACTGAGGTGGTCAAGGAGCGTACAGCGGTGCGGCATTTCAAGCAGCTCATCAAGCGGGTTCTGGCCACGCATGTGACCGTCCAGGCTTCGTTTTCCTTGAAGCGGGTGAGCGGTCTGATCCATTATTCCGCCATTCTCAGTCCGGTTTTGACCAAGGATGGTCATCTCATCGGCCTGGTGGGCATGAATCTGGATGTCACCGACCAGATGACCACCCTGGAGAGTTTACGGACGCTTTCGAAGCGGATGGTGCAGGTGCAGGAGGAGGAGCGCCGCCGTATTGCGCGCGAGATCCACGATTCGCTCGGGCAGCACCTGACCGCCTTGCAGCTCGAGGTGACGGCGGCGAGCCTGGCGTTGGCTGCCACGGGCACACCGCCCAAGGCCTTGATGGATGCGGTCAAGACGATCGAGGAGTCGCTGACGATGGCGCAGAACCTCTGCTATGACTTGCGGCCGCCCCTGCTGGACGATTTCGGGCTCGAGGCCGCCCTGCGCGATCATTTTGCCGAATACGAGGAGAAATGGCAGATCCCGGTCCAATTCGAGTGCGAGCGGCTTGAGCATGTGTTGAGCCGTGACGCGGAGACTGCCCTTTTCCGGGTGGCGCAGGAGGCCCTGAACAACGTGCTCAAGCATGCCCGGGCGCAAGAGGTCCGGGTCTGGCTGGGGCGCCTCAAAAACCAGATCGTGCTGCGCATCGAGGATAACGGCCGTGGCTTTGAACCCGATGAGGGAAAACGGCCTGATCGTAACGGACATTTTGGACTGATGACCATGAAGGAGCGGATCGAATTGCTGGGAGGCGAGTTCGATGTGGAGACCGCCCCCGGCAAAGGAACCGTGATCACTGCGGTGCTTCCCGCAAGGATGGGTGAGAATCGATGAAGGTCTACCGCATTCTGATCGCTGACGACCATGCCCTGCTGCGCGAAGGGCTGCGCATGGTGCTCTCCCTGGAATCCCAGTTTGAGGTGATCGGCGAGGCGGAGGATGGGCTACAGGCGATCGCCGCCGCCTCGCAGCTCAAGCCCGACGTGCTGTTGCTCGATATCCAGATGCCGAATATGCGCGGCATCGAGGCCATCGCTGAAATCAAACACCAGCTTCCCGAGATCCGCATTCTCATCCTGAGCATGCATGACCGGGAGCAATATGTCCTCGAGGCGCTGAAGAATGGTGCGGATGGCTACATCCTGAAAAAATCGGCCGCCGCGGAATTGATCTCCGCCTTGAACCACGTCATTTCCGGGGAGATCTATCTCAGCCCCGCGATCGCGCGCCATGTGGTCAAGAGTTGGGTGCGCGGGGCGGACCATCCGCGGCAGGAAAAACAGGGGGAGGATGAGCTCAGCGATCGCGAACGTGCGGTGCTCAAGATCATCGCCGAAGGGCACTCCAACAAGGAGGTGGCGGAGCTGCTCCACATCAGCCCCAAGACCGTCGAGACGCATCGCGCCCGGATCATGGAGAAACTCGGATTGCGCACGGTTCCGGATCTGGTGCGGTATGCGATAAAAAGTGGCTTGATCGATCTGTAAATGCTTGACTTTTCCCGAAAAATAGCATATATTCGAAGCAATAAGGCTGCCGGTGACGATCCCCGGAAAGGCCTCAGGGAAAACCTGACACGACAATACAGAGATTTCCCTATTGTTATCTTGCCCAACATTTTGTATCTTAATACCGTTAGAAAAAACATTTCTGTTTGTGTTTAATGCCGGGCGTCCCCTCGGTTGTTGGTAACCCCCCTAATTCCAACGCCATGGACGGCTCGGCATTTTTTTTGCCTCTTCTCACAACGGGTCGAATCGGTCCTTGGTCATATAGCAAACCGGACAGACCCAATCCTCAGGAAGTTCCTCAAAAGGCGTGCCCGGCGGAATCCCCCGCTCGGGATCCCCTGTCAGCGGATCATAGACAAAACCGCAGTTGGTGCAGATGTAACATTCCATTCCGTCCTCCTCTGTGTAGATATGTGTCTTCTGGTCTGCAGCCGCTCCTTGCTGGCGGCGCGTTGTACAATGGAACCGCACCGTCCCCCGTTACTGGATGTTGAAATACTTGGCTTGCGGGTGATGCACGATGAAGGCCGAGGTGGTCTGCTCCGGCTCCATCTGATCCCCCTCGGTCAGGGTCACACCGATGCGTTCGGGCTGCAAGAGCGTAAACAGCTTGCGGTTCTCGGCCAGGTCCGGGCAAGCCGGGTAACCGAACGAGTAGCGCGAGCCGCGATATTTCTGCAGGACCAGCTCCTCCATGCCAGTACCATCCTCGGCGGTGATGGACAGCTCTTCACGGACCTTGCGATGCCAAAATTCGGCCAGGGCTTCAGCGCTTTCCACGCTCAGTCCGTGCAGAAGCAGATAATCCTTGTAGGCGTTCGCCTGATAGAGGCGTTTGCACTCGGCGGCGGCGCGGACGCCGACGGTAGCCACTTGCAGGGCGATGAGGTCCTGGCGTCCGGAGGTGCGAGGCAAAAAGTAATCGGCGATGCAGCGATGCGGCGCCTGTCGCTCGCGCGGAAAGGTAAAGCGCACCCATTCCGTGCCATCTTCCGGATGGTAGAGGAGCACATCATCGCCCTCGCTCTGGCAGGGGTAATAGCCATAGACCACCTGTGGCTCCAGCAGCTTTTCCTGTTTACAGCGTTCCTTGAGTGCCCTGAATTCGGGCAGGACCCGCTCCTCGAGCAGGGCCTGATATTCCTCCGCCGACAGTTTGCCGCGGCGGTAGCCCCAGCGGCCGCGGAAGAGGACGGACTCGGTCAGGTAGCCGAAGACCGTATCGAGGTCGATCCCGGTGACGATGCGGTCGCCCCAGAAGGGGGGAGCGGGGATGTCGATATCGCGGCGGAGAGGGACCACCTCGGCGGACGAAGCCGTTGCGGCGGCCGGCGCCGGGCGCCGCGCGGCGGGCAGGGTGCGTTTGAGGGTGCCGGCGTGGATCTGCTCCATCGCGGTCAGGCCGGTGAAGGCGTCGGCACAGTACAGCACCGGGGCCTCATAGAGGGGCGCGCAAACCTCCTCGACGTAGCTGCGGGTCAGGGCGGCGCCGCCGAGGAGAACCGGCAGGTGCAGGCCGCGCCGCTGCATTTCCTCGAGGTTTTCTTTCATCACCACGGTCGACTTGACCAGCAGGCCGCTCATGCCGATGGCATTGGCGCCCACCTCAAGGGCCTTGTGGATCATGGTTTCGATTTCACACTTGATGCCGAGATTGTAGACCTTGTAGCCGTTGTTGGTCAGGATGATATCGACGAGGTTTTTGCCGATGTCATGAACGTCGCCGCGCACGGTGGCGAGGACAATGCTGCTCTGCGACATCGCAGCGCTCTTGTCCATGAAGGGCTGAAGCTTGTCGACGGCAAATTTCATCACCTCGGCCGACTGCAGGACGAAGGGAAGCTGCATCCGGCCGCTGCCAAAGAGATCGCCGACCTCCCGCATCGCCGGGATGAGCAAGGCATTGATGATCTCGAGGGCGGAAGTGGCCTGGAGCTGCTCCATGAGCATGGGCTCGAGGCCGGAACGGTTGCCGGAAATAACGCGCTGGCGGATACGCTCTTCCAGGGGGAGCTGGTTTTCATCACCGGCGGGAGCGGCGATTTGGCCCGATTTTTCCTCGAAATGGGCGATGAAATCGAAGAGGGGATTGTCGCCGCGGTTGAAAATGAGATCGCGGCAGCGTTCGAGGTCCTGCGCCGCGATCTGGTAAAGGGGAATGATCTTTTTGACGTTGACGATGGCGAGGTCGAGTCCTGCCGCTACCGCCTCGGCGAGAAAGACCGAGTTGAGCACCTCGCGGGCGCGCGGCGCAAGACCGAAGGAGATATTGCTCACGCCGAGCACGGTGAAGACCCCGGGCAGCTCGCTTTTAACGCGGCGAATGGCATCGAGCGTGGCGATGCCGGCGGATTTGAGCGAGGTGTCGCCGCTGCCGAGGGTGAAGGTGAGGGTGTCGAAGATAAGGTCCTCGGGGTGAAGGCCATGGCGATGGACGGCGATGTCGTAGAGGCGGCGGGCCACGGCGAGCTTGCGTTCGACCTCGAGGGCCATGCCCTGCTCATCGATGGTCAGGGCGATGAGGGCGGCGCCGTAGCGCTTGGCGAGGGCGCAGATCCGCGCGGCGCGGTCTTCCCCCTCCTCGAGATTGACGGAGTTGATGACCGCGCGGCCGCCATAGTGCTGCAACGCCTCCTCGAGGACGCGGATGTCGGTGGAGTCCACAAAAAGGGGCAGCTGGACGCGGGTGGCATAGCGGCTGACGGCTTCGCGCATGTCGGCGATCTCGTCGCGCCCGGTATAGGCGACGCAAAGGTCGACGCCGTGAGCTCCGGTCCGCTGCTGTTCGCTGCCGACCGCGACGACGCCGTCCCAGTCGTTGGCGAGGAGATGGTCGCGAAAGAGCTTGCTGCCATTGGTGTTGGCGCGTTCCCCGATGAAGAAGGGGGCAGGCTCCTGGCGCAAGGCGACGCCGCTGAAGAGGGAGGCGATCGCGGCGGCCGGCTGCGGCCGGCGGGAGCGGGGCGCGGTGCCTTCGAGCTCGGCGGCGAGACGGCGGATGAAAGCGGGCCTCGTGCCGCAGCAGCCGCCTGCCAACTGCACCCCCTCCTCGCGCACCATCGCGGCCAGGGGGCGGACAAATTCCTCTTCGCTCAGGGTGTAGACCATCTCGCCGTTGACATTTTGCGGCAGCCCGGCATTGGGCTGGCAGAGCACGGCGCCGCGAAATTGCTCGACGATCTGCTGGATATAGGGGCGCATCGCCTCAGGGCCGGTGGCGCAGTTGAGTCCGAGAATGTCCAGGTCATAGGGGGCGAGGGCGGCGAGGACCGCACTGATCTCCGATCCGACCAGGAGGGTGCCGGTGGTTTCCACCGTCACCGAGACCGCCAGGGGCAGGTCATGGCCCAGTTCCGCCATGGCATCGCGGCAGGCGAGCACGGCGGTCTTGATCTGCAGCAGGTCCTGGCAGGTTTCGATGAGCAGAAGATCGACGCCGCCCTCGATCAGGCCCAGGGCCTGTTCGTGATAGCTGGCATGCAGAGCGTTGAACCGGACCTGGCCCAGAGAGATGAGCCGGGTGCCCGGACCGAGCGATCCGGCCACAAAGCGCGGTTTCTCCCCGGCCGCCGCTGCAGCCCGCCGGGCGATTTCGGCGGCCGCACGATTGATGGCGCGCGTCTCTTCCTCCAGACCATATTCGGCAAGAACGATACGGTTGGCGCCAAAGGTGTTGGTCTCGACCACATCCGCGCCAGCGGCATAGTAAGCGGCGTGAATGGCGGCAATTTTGTCCGGGGCGGTGAGGTTGAGGATTTCATTGCAGCCCGCCTTGCCGGCCCACTCCGCCTCCTGAATGTGCAGCGCCTGAATCTGCGTGCCCATGGCGCCGTCGAAAAGGAGCACCCGCGGCTCCTGTAAACGCTGACGAAAGGTCATTGCTCTGATCCTGTATTGATCCATTTACTTTAATGAAACTACTAAAATAGTGGCACTTTTTCAAGGCAATAATCGGAGAAGGGTTGCAGCCCTGCCAGAAATTGACTATATTTTCATCTATATTGCGTTTTCACCTTGCAGAAAGGAACCAACGATCCATGGGAGAGGAACACCAGGCGGGAGATAACCGGAGTTTTGCCAGGCTGGTCGAGATCATGGCACTGCTGCGCAGCGAGCAGGGATGCCCCTGGGACCGCGAGCAAACGCACGCCTCGCTGCGCCAGCATTTACTCGAGGAGGCCTATGAAGTCATCGAAACCATCGACGAGGAGCGCTACGGAGAGCTGGCGGGCGAACTCGGCGATGTGCTGCTGCAGGTGGTCTTTCACGCCCAAATGGCCGCCGAGGCGGGGCTCTTCACTATTGAAGATGTACTCGAACATATCAATGACAAGCTGGAGCGGCGTCACCCCCACATTTTTGGCGACGCTGTCATCCACACCGCGGCGGAGCAAACCGTAGCCTGGGAGCAATCCAAGCTCCGCAAGGAGGGCAAAAAGTCGGCTATTGACGGTGTGCCCAGAGAGCTGCCTGCGCTGATCCGGGCCTACCGTATCCAGAACAAGGCCGCGGCGGTGGGGTTTGACTGGCCGCAGCCGGAGCCGGTCTGGGACAAGATCCGTGAAGAGGTGGGCGAGCTGGAGGAGGCCGTGGGTTCCGCCGGTGCGGAACGGATCAGCGACGAACTCGGCGATCTGATATTCTCCATCGTCAATGTCTCGCGCTTTCTCAAGGTCAATCCTGAGGATGCCCTGCGCGGTACCATCGATAAATTTTCGCGGCGATTTCGTCTGGTGGAGGAGACCCTGCACCGCCAGGGGCGCAAGATGGAAGAGGCGACCCTGGCGGAGATGGACCACATCTGGGATGAGGTCAAGCGAGCGGAGCGGGGCGAGGGGGGCTAAGGCTTGTGCGCCTGGATGGCTGAATCCCGAGCCGGGACACGCCAGGCGGGCGGAGCGGGGCGAGGGGGACTAAAAGAGGGCGCGCAGGCTCTCCCATGACTCCTGCAATCCTTGTGAGAGCACCTTGGTGTGACCGGTCACCGGCATGAAATTGGTGTCGCCATTCCAGCGCGGGACAATGTGGAAGTGGAGATGTTCATCGATTCCAGCCCCGGCGACCCGGCCGAGATTCATGCCGATATTGAAGCCCTGGGCGTGCATCTGCGCCGTAAGGATCCCGGCGCAGCGGCCGAGCAAGCTCATCATTTCGAGCCGCTCCGCTTGTGTCAGCCCCTCCAGATCGGCGGTATGGCGGTAGGGTACCACCATGAGATGGCCGTTGTTATAGGGATAAAAGTTCATGATGACAAAGCATTCCGTGCCGCGGTAGAGGATCAGGTTCTCACGGTCCCGAGTCTCCCGGGGTTTGTCACAAAAGATGCACCCCTGTGGTTTTTCCTGCTCGATATACTCCATGCGCCACGGCGCCCACAACTTGTCCATGCGATCTCCTTTGCATTAAAAAGCCCTCCCCTGCAAGGCAGCGGGAGGGCTTGGCATTTGCGGGGTGAGGTCTAGTGTGCGGCGGCCTTTTCCGCCTGAGCTTCGGCGATGACCTTGGTTTCGACCTCTTTGGGCATCGGATCGTAGTGCGAGAACTTGCGCGTATACGAGGCGCGCCCCTGAGTCAGCGAGCGCAGGGTGCTGCTGTAATTGTGCAGTTCCGCGAGGGGGATTTTGGCCTTGACCACCTGGAAGCGGCCGATGGACTCCATGCCCATGATACGGCCGCGGCGGCTGTTGAGGTCGCCCATGATATCGCCCATGTTTTCCTCCGGGCACTTGACCTCGATATCATAGATCGGCTCGAGCAGGATCGGCTTGGCCGACTGCACGCACATCTTGAAGACCTCGCGGCCGGCGATCTGGAAGGCGATGTCCTTCGAATCGACCGGGTGTTCCTTGCCGTCATAAACGATCGCCTTGACATCGACGATGCGGTAGCCGGCAATGGCGCCCTCTTCGAGCATCTGGCGCACGCCCTTTTCGATCGAGGGAATGAAGGGACCGGAGATGGAGCCGCCGACGATCTGGGATTCGAACTCGAACCCGCCGCCGCGCGGCAGGGGCTCGATGCGCATCCAGACCTCGGCGAACTGACCGGCGCCGCCGGTCTGCTTCTTGTGGCGGTATTTTTCATCCGCCTTGCCGGTGATGGTCTCCTTGTAGGGGATGCGCGGTTTTTTCTGTTCGACCTCGACGCCGTAGCGCTCCCTGAGGCGGTTGACGATGACTGCGAGATGGATCTCGCCTTGCCCGGAGAGCACCGTCTGTTTCAGTTCGGGATTGATCTCGATGGTGAAGCCGGGATCGGTCTCGTTGAGGGTGTGCAGGCCGCTGGAGATCTTGTCCTCATCGCCCTTGCTCTTCGGGCTCACGGCCACCTGGACCACCGGCTCGGGGAATCGCACCGGCGGAAAGACCACCGGTTTTTTCCGGTCGGCGAGGGTATTGCTGGTGTGGGTATTGCGCAGCTTGACCAGGGCGCCGATGTCGCCGGCGATGAGGGCGCCCATCTCCTTGCGGTTGCGGCCGTTGAGTTCGTAGATCTGGCCGATTTTTTCGCTGATGTTGTTGGAGGTATTGAGCACCTCATCGCCCGATTTGATCTGGCCGGAATAGACCCGGATGAGCGAGAGTTCACCGACGTGCATCTCCGAGAGGGTCTTGAAGATGAAACCGCTGAAAGGCGCCTTGGGATCCGTGGCTACGGTGACCGCGGCGCCGCTGCCGTCGACAGCGCTGGCGGCCGGCCGGTCGCTGGGGGCCGGGCCGTAATCCGCGATGAAGTCGAGCAGGGGGGCGCTGCCGATGTTCTTCGAAGCGGCCCCACACAGCAGCGGATAGATCGTGGCGTTGCGGATGCCGGCGCGCAAGCCCAGGGTGATCTCCTCCGCGGAGAGCTCGCCGGCCTCAAAGTACTTTTCAAGGATGGCGTCGTCCGCCTCGGCAATCTTTTCGATCAGGGCGTTGCGCATCTCGTCAGCGCGGCTCTTCAGGTCGGCGGGGATTTCCTCGACCTTGAATTTGCCCGAGCCATCGGTCTGGAAGGTCAGCTTTTTCATCTGCAGCAGGTCGATGATGGCGGTAAAGCCTTCGCCTTCGCTGGCCGGGAACTGCACCGGGATCACGCTGAATCCATAGGCCTCCTGGGTCTCGGCGACGATCTTGCTGAAATTGGCGTGCTCCTTGTCCAGACGATTGATGAAGAAGAGGCGCGGGGATTTATTCTTCTCGAGAATCTCCCAGGCCATATCGGTGCCCACCTCGATGCCGGAAACACCATTGAGAAGCACCACCGCCAGATCGGTGACGCGCAGGCCGCAGTGCACCTCCCCGATGAAATCGGGATATCCGGGAAGATCGAGAATATTGAATTTGTTTTTCTTCCAGTCCACGGTCATCAGGGCGGCACTGATCGAGATCTTGCGCTCGATTTCGTCCTGACGATAGTCCGAGGTGGTGGTGCCGTCATCGATGGTGCCGAGGCGGCTGACGGCACCGGCCGCGAAGAGCATACCTTCCACCAGGGTTGATTTGCCTGTCGATTGGTGTGAGACCAGGCCGACATTGCGAATATCGTTGGGGCCGTAATCTTTCACGATTCTTCTCCTTTTGTTAGCCCTGCCAGCGGCAGGGGGCGATCCATGCTATACTGAATTGAACTATTGTTGGCCATGAAGTGCAGCAGTGCGGCTCAGGGCTGCATCACTACGCAGCTTGCTCTTCAGGATCCTGCCGGTCGGGCTTTTGGGCAGGGTGCTGACAAATTCAATCTGCCGCGGGCTCTTGTAGACTGGCAGATGGTCGCGGCACCAAAGGTTGATCTCTTCCCGGCTGACCCGGGCATCAGGCCGCAGCACCAGAAACGCCTTGACCTCCTGGCCCTGAGCCGGATCGGGGATGCCCACCACCGCCACCTCGGCCACGGCCGGATGGCGGGCGAGGATCGCCTCGACCTCGAATGAAAAGATCTGGAATCCGCCCTTGGTGATAATATCCTCCTTGCGTTCCTGCACAAAGAGGTAATGCTCATCATCGAGGTAGCCGATATCGCCGGAGAAGAACCACTCATCGCGCATCCGTTGCAGGGTCTTGTCCGGCTTGTTATGGTATTCCTGCATCAGGCTGGGGCTTTTAACCCAGATCTCGCCGCTCTGGTTCGGGCGCAGCTGATGCCCCTCTTCGTCGAGGATTTTCAGCTCGACGCCGACCAGGGGCAGGCCGGCCGAACCGGGCTTGCGGTCGCGATTGATGCGTGTCGAAGTGACCAGGGGGCCTGCTTCGGTAAAGCCGTAGGCTTCGAGCAGATGCAGGTGATAGGCGGCCTCGACGGCCTCGATCACGTCCGTCTGCAGCTGGGCGCCATAACTGAGGGCGTACTTGAGGCTGGTCACCGGGGGATCGGGAGGCGCCATCTGGGCGAGGATTCTGAACATCTCGGGCACCGCGGCGAGAAAGGTGATCTGGTGATCGCGCAGGGCGGCGACCACTTCGGCGGCCGCGAATCGCGGCTGCAGCACGAGGGTGGCGCCGGCATACAAGGCCGCGTGCATCGCCAGGGTCTGCCCGAGCGGATGGAAGAGCGGCAGGACCGCGAGGAGGCGGTCATCGACGGTGATGCGGAACATCTCGGCACAGGTGGTCGCGCTGGCCATCAGGGCGGCGTGGGAAAAGACGGCGCCGAGGCTTTCATCGCCGCTGCCGGAGAGATAATTGAACACCGCGGGATCGTCGGGGCTGTGGCCCGGTGCTGTGTCAAGTGCGGACGAAGTCGCGATCAGCCGGGTGAGGGAGTGGGCGGAAGCGGGCACCTTGTCGCCCAATACCAGCCAGGTGCTGCACGCCGGGGTTTGGGCGAGAGCCGATTGCACCTGGGGGATGAAACCGGACCAGGAGATGATTGCCCGGCAGCCGCTGTGCTGCAGCAGGGTGGCCAGTTCTGTGTCGTGCGCGAGGATGTTGAGCGGCACCACCACAGCACCGATATGGAGCACGGCATAATAGCTGATGCAAAAATGGGGGACATTGGGGAGGTGCAGGGCGACGTGGTCGCCGCGCTGGATCCCGAGGCTTTGCAGGCCGGCGGCGAGGCGGCGCATGGCCTCGGCAAAGCGGTGATATTCGATCTTCTGGCTGCCGAAAACCAGGGCGCAGTTTTCTGGCATTGTATTTGCAACTTTGATTAGATGCGCATCGAGAGTCGGCAAAAAGAATACCTGTAAAAAAATGATTATCTTATGATTATCTTAAAAATGCAGGAGCGGCGGGGCACCGGCGCCGGGTCAAAACCGGACAGGGATGGCTCAGCATGGACGCCGCGCGGAGGCCCTTCCATTCTATATATCCGGAAAATTACTTCTAAACTTTGAAAATGTCAAGAGAATTTTCTCTTGAAGCTTGTATAACATGGATTTTATTATTATCTTTACACATGTCGCATTTTCGCCCGAAAACTTCATTTCTCCTCGCCGCCGTGCTTACCCTGAGCGCGGGGATCCTCTTTCTCGGCCCGGCCCGGCTGATACATGCCGCCCAGCGCGCCTACAACAAGATGATGGTTCTGACCATGGTGCTCGACAAGATCGAGCGCTTTTATGTCGATGACCATGATCCCAACGATCTGATCGATCACGCCATCTCCGGCATCCTCGGCGCCCTCGATCCCCACTCGATCTATCTGACACCGGAGGAATTTGCCAATTACAAGGGCACCTACCAGGGCTATCAGGGGATCGGCTTGAAATACAACCGCTTGCCGGAAAAGCTGCTCGTCGCCGCGGTGGTCCCGGGCGGACCGGCCGCCGAGGCGGGGATCCGGCCCGGCGACAAGATCATGCGCATCAGCGGCCGGATGGCACAGTATATCGACGATCAGGAACTGCCGGCCCTGCTGCAGGAGCCGGTGGTGCGGCTGGAAATCGAGCGCGAAGGGGTGCGCGACCTGCTCGCCTTCGCCATCAGCAAGCGCGTCATCGTGCCGCAGACCATCACCAGTGCCTTTATGCTTAACGATTCGGTCGCCTATATCCATCTCGACCGTTTCATTGAGACCACTCCCAATGAATTCGATCAGGCCTGGAACCGGCTGCACAGCGCGCGGCCCGGCTATCTTCTCCTCGACCTGCGCGACAATCTCGGTGGCGATCTCCAGGCGGGGGTCAAGGTAGCCGACCGTTTTATCAGCGCCGGCCGGATCATCGCCTACACCACCGGGCGCGGCCCGGGTGCGAATATGGAGTTTCGCGCCGGAGCGGAGAACAAGTTTCCCGCTTTGCCGATCATCATCCTGATCAACGGCGGCTCGGCCAGCGATGCCGAAATCGTCGCCGGCGCCTTGCAGGACTGGGAACGCGCGCTTCTGGTCGGCCATCCGAGTTTCGGCAAGGCGCTGGTGCAAAGCGAATTCACCTTTCAGGACGGCTCGGCGCTGCTGCTGACGACGGCGCGCTTCTTCACCCCCCTGGGCCGCTCCATGGCCCGTTCCTCCACCACCGCGTCCGCTGCGAACACCGCGGCCGCCACCACCGCGGCCGCTTTCGTGCGCACCGTCAGCGGCCGCCTCCTGCCCGCCAACGGCTGCATTGTTCCCGACGTCGAGCTTGCGGATGATTCCCTCGGCTACTCCCCCGCCTTGCGGCGCCTGCTCACCGCTCGGGAAAATCCCCTCGCCATTTTCAGCGAAACCTATGCTGCAGCCCATCCCGAACTGGCGCGCAACCGCGAAGCCTTTATCCGCGAGTTTCAGGCCCCCGAGTCGCTGCTGCGCGATCTGCAGCTGGCCGCGCGCCGCTCCGGGGTCCAGTTCTCGGCGCAGGATCTCGCCCGCAACCGGGAGACGGTGCGCTTCCTGCTCAAGCGCGAGATCGCTGCCATGATCTGGGGCGAAGAGGTGCGCACCATGATCACCGTGCTCGAGGACAAGCAGGTGCAGCAATGCGCCCGACATTGGCCGCGCGCCCGCCAGCTCGCCGCGCGGTAACGGCGGCAGCCGGCCGGAACTCCCGCGCCTCCGCCGGGTTCAGCCGACCGGAGCGCGGCACGCGACCCGCCTGATCCTGACAGTGTTCCCTCCGGAGATCCGCGGCCTGCCCGCTTCTCTCCACGCCTCCCCGGGGCCGTTGCGGCGGCCCTGCCCTTCCTGTACTGCGGCGGACAGGCTGCAGAATCATAAAAAAGAGCTTGACATAGTCTTGCGGAAATTGTATGTTAACTGGTCGGTTTTCGGCCAGTCTTTACTCCGGCGGCGGGAAGGGTCTGCCTCCTTCTTTGGGCAGGCCTGCGGGGCGGGGTGGTGTGGGCTCCCGCAAGGGAGGATGTCAGCGGCCACAACAACGCCCACGGGATGCTTCGCCTTTACTGAACGGCTATTTGCCTGGACCTTGCTGTGGAAACACTGAATACCGTGAACAGGCCGCTGATCCTGGTTGTCGACGATCTTCCGGTCAACATTCAGCTGATCCAAAACTACCTTTCCGCTGTGGGTTATGATACCATGGCAGCCAACAACGGCGAAGAGGCCCTGGCGCGCATCCGGGAACGGCTGCCTGATCTGATCCTGTTGGACGTGATGATGCCGCGGATGGATGGCTTCGAAACCTGCAGGCACCTCAAGAACAACCCAGCCACCCAATACCTGCCCGTGATCATGGTCACGGCGCTCAACGAACTGGACGACAAGATCCGCGGCATCGAGGCCGGGGCCGATGACTTTATCAGCAAGCCCTTCAACCGCCTTGAATTGCTCGCCCGCGTCAAATCGCTGCTGCGCGTCAAGACCCTGCATGACCAGCTCCAGCTCAAGATCCGCCAGCTCGAGCAGATGAAAGAGCAGCTGCGCGCGCTCGCCGTCACCGACGGGCTGACCGGGGTTTATAATTACCGCTACTTCCGCCAATATCTCACCCAGGAGCTACGCCGGGCCGAGCGGCACCGGCTGCATGTCTCTCTGGCAATGCTGGATATCGACTTTTTCAAGCGGTTCAATGATGCCCATGGCCATCTGGCCGGTGACGAGGTCCTGCGTATCGTCGCCCGGCTCATGAAGGGTCATACTCGCGCCATCGATGTGGTGGCCCGATACGGCGGCGAAGAGTTCGCCATCATCCTGCCCGAAACCAACAAGGCTCAGGCCCGGATCGTGGCCGAAAAAGTGCTCCGTCTGGTGGAAAATTTCCCCTTCCCGCAGAACCACGGTAAAGAGCAGACCCATCTGACCGTCAGCGTCGGTGTGGCCACCTATACCGAGGATGCCAAAACGGCGGATACCCTGATCCATTGCGCCGATCAGCGTCTCTATCACGCCAAGGCGGAAGGGCGGAATCGTGTTGTGGATATGTAATGGGAGATTGCATCCGTGAGCAACTGGATCGCGCTACAATTGAAGAGCAAGTTATTCCGCCGGCTGTTTCTCTATACCTTTGCCTCCGCCATGCTGCCGTTGGTCCTGATGGGCTTTTACTGGCTGCGGTTGACGGATGGCGGCAGCGCGCGGCTCTTCCCCGGCTTTTTCAGCGTCATTGTCCTGGCCCTGCTTCTGGCCGGCATCGTCGCCTTTTTTCTCTCCCGCAACATCACCCTGCCCATCTCCGATCTCGCCAAGAGCGCAACCGAGATCGCCCGCGGCAACTTTTCGCATGAAATCAAGGTGCTCTCGAATGACGAGATCGGCCGCCTCGCCCGGCTCTTCAATTACATGACCACCGAGCTGCGCCGCCTCGACAACATGAATCTGGCCCAGATCATCGCCGAACGCAACAAGACGCAGACGATCATCAAGAACATCGCCGACGGCGTGGTCGTCACCGATCCGCGCGGCAAGGTCCTGCTCCTCAATGCCTCCGCCGAACGCTGGCTCGGCCTGCGCGAGCGCGATGCCCTGCAGCAGCCGCTCGCCCATTTCATCAGCGAGGAAAAGATGCTGCAGCTTCTGGCCGATGCCGGCGCGGAAAAACCCGTCGCCCTCCCGCCCGTCGAGATCACCTTCCGGCCGCCAGGCGAGTGGAAGCCGCGCATTTTCCAGGCCCATGCCGCGCGCGTGCTGCAGGAGGATGGCGAACTCATCGGCATCGTCACCATCCTCAGCGATATCACGCAGCAGAAGGAAATCGACAAGATGAAAACCGAGCTGGTCTCGATGGTGGCCCACGAGCTGCGCTCGCCGCTGACCAGCATCTCCGGCTTTAGCGAACTGCTGCTCGATCCCGAGCTCAGCCGCGAACAGCAGGAGGAATATGCCGGGATCATCCTTAAGGAATCCAACCGCCTCGGCGAACTGATCAACAAGTTCCTCGACATCTCGCGCATCGAATCGGGCCGGATCCAGCCCAAAAAGAGCGCCGTCGATCTGGTCGAGACAGTGCAGATGGTCGTCGGCAACAATTCCTACCTGGCCGCGAGGAAAAACATCGAGGTCGAGGTGCACCCCCCGGATGACCCCGCCGAGATCTGGGCCGACAGCAGCATGATGGAACAGGTCTTCCTCAACCTCCTCTCCAACGCGGTCAAATACAGCCCGGAGAATACCCGCATCACCATCCTCATGCGCCAGAACGAGACCGAGGTGATCACCGAGGTGCACGATCAGGGCTACGGCATCCCCCGCAACGCCCTGGGCAAAATTTTCGACAAGTTTTTCCGCGTCACCGAGCATGAGGCGGTGCGCGCCAATACCGGGACCGGGCTGGGACTGGCCCTGGTCAAACAGATCGTCGAGCTGCACGGCGGCCGCATCACCGTGGAGAGCGAAATCGGCAAGGGCTCGGTCTTCACCGCTCATCTCCCCAAGGCTCAGTCCGGCCCTTCGGAGCATGCCCTCACCGACGAAGACCCCGAAAACATGATCCGCTGAGGCGGATCGCAGCAAACCCTGCTGGAGGAGACGGAGATGAAAAAAGGTACGGTGCTGATGGTGGACGATAATCTGGATATGCTGCTGATCGGACAGCGCATTTTCACCAAGGCCGGCTTTGAGTATCTCTCGGCACGCAGCGGCCAGGAGGGGCTCGACAAGATGGCCGGCGGCACGGTTGATCTCGTCATCCTCGATTACATGCTGCCCGATCTCACCGGGCAGCAGTTCCTCCAGGCCCTGGCCGAGGAGCCGGTCTACGCCGCCTTGCGCTCGATCCCGGTTATTGTGCTGACGGCTCGGACCGACTATCTCGAGGAACTGGATGCCTATTATGCCGCCAGCCTGCGCGCCATCCTCACCAAGCCCTTCGGCCATCGCGAGCTGGTCAATGTGGTGGATAACACCCTCCGGCTCGAGAAGAGCCTCAAGGTCTGGCGCAGCGCCGCGGCGGCGCCGCCGGTCGCTCCGGCAGCCGCATGGCCCGGCCCGGCCGCGCCGGCATCCCTGCAGACGGCAGCCCCGCTTGAATTCCCGCAACCGCAGATCGCAGCGGCGCCGGTGCCCCCGATCGCTGCAGCAGCGGCCGTACCCCCTGAGATCCGTGCGACCCCCGCCCCCGCGGCGATGCCCACGGCGCGCTGGGCGGACGATCTGCGCATCGCCGCCACCACCATCGCGCGCCTGGTCGCCGAGCTGCGCCAGGAGATGCCGGCCGGCCTCAGCGAGCAGCAGCACCTCGACCTCGATGCCGTGCTCACCAGCAGCCGGCGGCTGGTGCGGCTGATCGAGGAGCACCTGCCCGAAAGCGAACTCTTCACCAGCACCACGCTGATGGCGTGAGCGCGTTTGGCCCCGGGACCGAGCCCATGCAATTCGACTATCAGGAACTGATTGAAAGCGTGCAGGATATGGTCTTTGCCGTGAGCCGTTCCGGCAAACTGATCTACTGCAACCGCCAGTTCGCAGCCTTTGCCGGCCGCAGTAAAAGCGGACTGCGCGCCTTTCCCCTTCTGGATCTGGTGCATCCGCCCGACCGGCCCCGCGTCGAGCTGCTTCTGCGCGAGACCTGCAAGGGCGCGGCGCGCAGTTTCGAAGCGCGTTTTCTCTCACCGGAGGGAGTGCCCTTTTACTTTTCCACCAACATGACCCCCATCGTCGAAAGCGGTCATGTCACCGGCGCGGTGGGCATCTCCCGCGACATCAACGAACGCATGATGCTCGAGCAGCAGATCACCGAGCTCAAAAATTTCCAGGAGAGCATTCTCAAGAGCATGCAGGCCGGGCTGATCACTGTCGACTTGCTGGGGCGGATCACCTCGTTCAACGCCGGGGCCGAGGAAGTGCTCAAATTCAGCGCCCTTGAGGCGCTCGGGCTGCCGCTGGCGCAGGTCGTCGGTGAGGAGGCGGCGCGGATCTTTCTGCGTCAAGCCCCGCGCGGCGATTTTCCCACCAACCGCGAGATGCCCCTCAAGACCCGGGCCGGCTACGAGACCGATATCGGCTTCACCGTCACCCCCTTGCTCGATGACAACGGCGCTCATGCCGGCACGATCCTCAGTTTCAAGGACATTTCGGCGATCAAGCGCATGCAGGCCGAGGTGATGCGGATGGATCGCCTCGCCTCCCTCGGGGTGCTCGCCTCCGGAATCGCCCATGAAATCAAAAATCCCCTCGCGGGGATCAAGGCGATGGCCCAGACCCTCCAGCAGGATGTGCTGCCGCGCGCGGAGAGCTTTGACTATCTCGAGCGCATCGTCCGGCAGGTCAACCGCCTCGATGAGCTGCTCAAGACCTTTTTTGACTACGCCCGGCCGCGGCCGCCGCAGCGCAAGCGCCATCGCATCCAGGACATTCTCCATGAGGTGATGACCCTGGTCGACAAAAGGCTGCAGGAGCATGGGATCCGCTTCATCTCCCACATCCCGGCCGATGCACCACCCATTTTCGCCGATTTCCACCAGATCCAGCAAGTGATCCTCAACCTGATCATCAATGCCATCGACGCCATGGAGGAGGGGGGCGAACTGGTCATCCGGGCGCAGCCCAGCAACGGCGCGGCGCGGCCTTTTTCCGCTGCCAAGGCGGCACCCCCGCGCGCCTTTGTCGAGATTACCGTGGCGGACAGCGGCATCGGCATCCCCGAGGAGAATCTGGAGATCATCTTCGACCCCTTTTATACGACCAAGGCGCAAGGCACCGGCCTCGGCTTGTCGATCGTCTATCGCATCATTGCGGCGCATGATGGGGAGATCACCGTTTCCAGCCGGGTCGGGGAGGGAACGACATTTCGCGTACTACTGCCTACGGAGGAAGAGAGGAGATGAAGGCGAGCATTCTCGTCGTTGAGGACAATGAGGATCTGTGCAAAACCATCGCCGACGTGATGAAACATGAAGGCTATTTTGTCAAGACCGCAGCGAGCGGGGAGGAGGCGATCTCCAGAATCGAAAAGGGATTGATCGATCTGGTGCTGCTGGACATCAAGCTCCCCAAGAAGAGCGGGCTGGAGGTGCTGGCGCGCGTCCGCGAGATCCAGCCGGAACTGCTGGTCATCATGATCACCGCCCTGACCGATGCCCGGCCGGCGGTGGAGGCCCTCAAATCGGGGGCCTATGATTATCTGCTCAAACCCTTCGAGCTGGACGAACTCAAGCTGGTGGTGGCCAAAGCCCTCGAGACGCACCGCCTCAAGCTGGAGGTCGCCCGTCTCAAGGAACAGCAGCGCCGCCGTGCTCCGGAGTCGGGGCTCTATGGCGAGAGTGCGGCGATCCAGGAGGTGCTCAATCTCGTCAAGATCATTGCCGAGACGCCGCGTACCTCGGTGCTGCTCGAAGGCGAGAGCGGCACCGGCAAGGAACTGGTCGCCGACGCCATCCACGTCGCCAGTGCCCGCGCCGACAAACCGATGATCAAGATCAACTGCGCCGCCATCCCCGAAAACCTCCTTGAAAGCGAGCTGTTCGGCTATGAGAAGGGGGCCTTCACCGATGCCAAAGGCACCAAACGCGGCCTCTTCGAGCTGGCGCACGGCGGCACGATCTTTCTCGACGAGATCTCGAGCATGAAACTCTCGCTGCAGCCCAAACTCCTGCGCGTCCTCGAGAGCAGCACCTTCCGCCGTATCGGCGGCACCGCGGACATCACCGTCGATCTCCGCGTCATCGCCGCCACCAATCAGAATCTGGAAACCTGTGTCCGGGACGGCCTTTTCCGTGAGGATCTGCTTTACCGCCTCAAGGTGATGGTGATCCAGCTGCCGCCCTTGCGCGAGCACGCGGAGGACATCCTGCCCATGGCCAAGCTCTTCATCGAGCAGAACAACCGCGAATTCAATCGTTCGATCAAGGTCATCTCCCCCGAGGCGGCGGATGTGATGCTGCGCTATCCCTGGCCGGGAAACGTGCGCGAGTTGAAAAACGTCCTCGAGCGCGCCGTGATCCTGTGCAAGCGTGACGAGATCACCCCGGAGCTGCTGCACCTCGAACCGGTCGATCTTCCCGCGTCGGCGGCCCCGGTGGTGCCCGCGCGGACGCAAACCGCCGGCGGCAGCGAGGCGGAAACCCTGGCGGAAATAGAACGCCAGCATGTCCTGCGCACCCTGGAGAAATACCACAACAACAAATCGCGCACCGCCAAGATGCTCAATATCTCGCGTTCGACCCTGCGGGAAAAGTTGAAGGAATACGGACTCGAATAGGGGGGATCAGCGCACATGGCCCTTGAAAGAGTAACGGCCTGACGACGGCGTCGCGGGAATAAAAAATACAAAAAAGGGGGATCAGCGCACATTGCCCTTGAAGGGGCGCTCCCGGTCAAAATCGGGTAGGAAGGGATCCTCCTCCGTTTGCGACCCCGCCATGTGCTGGACGAACATGTTCCGGAATCCCAGCTCCAGGGCATGCTCATAAACGCGATAGAACTCTTCCGGCCGCAGCGTACGGTTCAGCTCGGCCTGCCGCACCATGCGGGCCGGGCGGTACTGCGACATCAGGCTCAGGGGCAGATCCTGGCCGAATTCGGCAAAGAGTGAGGAGAGGGCATCGACGGAGTTGGCCACTTGTCCGGGAAGAACGAGGTGGCGCACCAGCACCCCGCGGCTGGCCAGCGGCCGGCCCTCGGTAAAGTGGTCGAGAAAGCCCTTCTGCCGCACCATCTCCGCGAGGGCGTCGAGGGCAACGGCGGGATAGTTGCGGCAGCGGGAGAGGGTATGCGCCAGCTCCGCGTCGCTGTATTTGTAATCCGGCAAATAGATATCCACGCAGGTTTCCGCCCACCGCAGCATCTCCACTTTTTCATATCCGGAACTGTTGAAGACAACGGGCAGATCGAATCCCCGGCTGCGCAGCTGCGTGACCAGATCGATGACGTGAGGCAGAAAGTGGTCCGGGGTCACCAGATTCAGATTGTGGATGTGCTGCTGCCGCGCCAGATCGAGGATACGTGCGGCCATGGCCGCGACGGTGGCATCGACGCCCAGATGCAGACCAGAGATCTGATAATTCTGGCAAAAGGTGCAGAGCAGCGTACAGCCGCTGAAAAAGAGGGTGCCAGAGCCGCAGCTGCCGCTGATGGGCGGCTCCTCGCCAAAGTGGGCTTCGAGGGAGGCGATGCGCAGGGTGGCTGTTTCGCCGCAGACGCCCGTCTTGCCGCTGCTCCGGTCCGCCCCGCACGCGCGCGGGCAGAGCAGGCAGTGGGTATAGGCCTCATAGGGATGAGCGGGGATCATAGCGGGCCCTTATGGCGCCGGGGTGAAGGTGAGGTCGATCACCACGATCTCGGGACGGTTGCCGAGGCGCAGCGGCGGTCCCCAGGTGCCGGCGCCGCACGAGACATAGTACTGGGTATGGCCCTTGCGCAGGTATCCCCAGCTTTTTTCGTACAGGGCTTTGGTGATGTACTGGAAGGGAAAGAGCTGCCCGTGGTGGGTATGGCCGGAGAGCTGGAGATCGATGCCCTGATTTTCGGCCTCCTCGAGATGGAAGGGCTGATGGTCGAGGAGGATCAAGGGCTGGCTCTTGTCCGCTGCAGCGAGCAGTTCGGCCAGATCGCGCCGCTGCCGGCCGAACATGTTCCCCTGGCGGTCGTCACGGCCAATGAGCCAGACGGCATCCGCCGCCTTGAGGGTGCGGTCGCGCAGCACGGTGATGCCGGCGTTGCGCATATAATCGAGGGCCTGGTCGATGCCGCTGAAATATTCATGATTGCCGGGGATGGCATAGACGCCGTGGCGCGCCGTGAGCTGCTGCAGTACTCCGGCCATATTCTGCCGCGAGAGGGAGAGGACATCCTCATCGAAGAGGTCGCCGCCGAGGAGGATGAGATCCGGCATCTGGGCGTTGATCTGGGCGACGAGCTCCTGCAGGCGCGAGTTGTGAATCAGGGTGCCGAGGTGGATATCGGTGGCCAGGAGCAGGCGCAGCTGGCCGACCGGGGCCGGCTTGGCGATCTCGAGGGCGAGGTGGCGGACCCGCGGGTAGCGGGCGTTGATCGCGCCGGCCAGGGTCAGTCCGGCGACGAGCGCGGCGGTGAACCAGAAGAGTTTCAGGCTCTCTGCGGTGTGCGGGCCGCGCCAGCCGGGCGGCACAAAGGCGAAGAAGTGGTTGGCCAGCCAGATCAGATCGATAAAGATCAGAACCACCAGTGCAAGAATGAGCATGCCGGAATAGTAGGCGCCGATGTGGACGAGCACGTCCGCGAAACGGGGACCGATGCTGCGTTCCCACCAGCGTCCCAGGGGATAGGCGGCGGCAAGCAGCAGGATCAGGATCGTGAAAAGAGTGCGGGGCCAGCCGTGCGCCGGGAGGGCATGCAAACCGCGGCGCAGGAGATACCAGTTCATCAGGGTGTAGATACTCAGGGCAACCGAAAGAAAGATAATAAAACCGCTGTGTTTCATGAGGTCGAGGCTCCGGTCAAATTAATTTCCGCAAATTTACGACTTTTTGCATATAAAACAAAAGGGAATCCTCTCTGCTTTCCGGCTGCACGGCCATAAAAGGCTTGATTCTTTGGTGATTTTTATCTAATTTCAGTAAATTGATTTTCTTACCCTGGGCATTACTGCGATGAAATTCAGCCATTTTTCTGCGTGTTCGCTCTTCCTTCTCGTGGCGCTTGCTTCGGCCGGCATGCCGGTCTCCGGCTCGCAAGAGGCGCTGGTCCAGATCCGCAATGATCTCGAGTATATCTTTTCGGATCCCTCGTTCAGTGCAGCCCACTGGGGCGTAGCCGTCCAGTCCACCCAGACCGGCGAATATTTTTATCTGCGCAACGAAAACAAGGCCTTCATGCCGGCCTCGAACATGAAGCTCTTCACCACCGCGGCCGCCCTGCTCGGCCTGGGAAACGACTATCGCTTCGTGACCCGGCTGGTGGCGCATGGCCTCATCACCCCGGACGGGACCCTGCAAGGGGATCTGATCATTCGTGGCTGCGGCGATCCCTCGCTGAGCGGCCGCTGGGAAAACGACAAGATCACCGCCGTGTTTGAGCGCTGGGCGGACAGCCTGCAGGCGCGCAAGATCACGACCGTCACCGGCAAGGTCATCGGCGACGGGCGCTATTTCAACGACGGCCGCATCGGCACCGGCTGGGCCTGGGATGACCTGACCGACTACTACTCGGCGCAGATCAGCGCGCTCACGTTCAACGACAATTGCATCGACATTGTCTTCAATCCCGGTGATTCGCTCGGCGCCCCGGCGCGCTATACGCTTTATCCCAATACCGCCTATGTCCAGATCGTCAACCGGGTCAAGACCGACCAGCGCTCCCGGCTCTCCTTCTGGCGCGACCCGGGCAGCAACAAGATCATTTGTGACGGCACGATCGGCCTGAAGAGCCGCGACCGCCGCGACTGGATTACGGTGGAAAATCCGGCCAAGTATGCCGCCACCGTCTTCCGGGAGATCCTCCTCAGCCGCGGCATCCGCGTTATCGAGGAGGCGTTCGAAATCGAGGATCTGCCGGGCTATCTGCCCGTCGAATACAAGACCGTGCAGCTGGCCTCGCACACCTCTCCGCCGCTGAGTGAGATCGTCCGCGAGATCAACAAGGAGAGCAATAACCTCTTCGCCGAACTGATGCTGCGCACGGTCGGGCGCGAACTTGAGCAGGACGGCAGTGCGGCCGGCGGGGAAAAGGCCGCCAAAGGCCTCTTCGAACCGGCCGGGATCACCCCGGAGATGTTCTATGCGGCCGACGGCTCCGGGCTCTCGCGCCAGGATCTGGTCTCCCCGATGAGCGTGATCCGCCTGCTGCGCTTTATGCGCGAGCAGACGGTGGGCCAGGCCTACTTCGACAGCCTGCCGGTGGCCGGCGTCGACGGCACCCTGAAGGGACGCATGCGCGGCACGGCCGCCAAAGGGAACGTTCACGCCAAAACCGGATTCATCGGCCGCGTCCGCGCCCTGTCGGGGTACGTGACCACGCGGGACAACGAAGTGCTGGTATTTTCCATGATCGTCAACAACTATAATGTGCCCACGGGCACCGCGAATCACCTGCAAGATCTGGTCTGCGAGCGCCTGGCCAATTTTAGCCGCAAGTAAGCCAAGCCGGGCGCAGGATATCGTGAGGGCGGCCCGCTCTTGCCACCAGGGGAGCACACGGGCAGCCGGGGCGGAACGCGCGACAGGCGAAAGGGAAGATGGGATTCGGACCGCGACATATTTCACGCTGGTTTGGATCGGCCCCGTTGCGGGTCAAGCTGATCCTGACCATCGGACTCCTCTTTATCGGTCTGATGTCGATCCTGAGCTTTGTCGTCATCCAGCAGGGCAAGAGCATCCTCAACGAGCGTCTGGCCGAGACCTGCACCATGGTCATGCGCCACGTCTCGGTGGCCATCAAGGACGATCTGCTTCTCTATTACCGCACCGATATGAATCCCAACAGCAGCTCGCTGCAGCTGGGGCATATCCGCGAATCGATCCTTTCGGTCTATAATGAAAATATTGCCGGCCTCGCCTATGTCGGGGTCATCGATCGCACCGGAACGATCCTGGCACACACCAACACCGAGCGGCTGTACCGCAAGCTCGCACCAGCGGACAGCAGCTGGCTGCTGACGCTGGAATCTACCATGGTGCGCGAACGCGGCGAGAACATTGAGTATATCCACCCGATGTATACCCGCCGCGAGAATGCCGGCGACCGACGGATCTTTCTTGGCATCGCGGTGCTCGGCTTCACCAAAGACATTGTCATGCACCCCATTCAGCGGGTGACGAGGGCCATCCTGTCGGCGACCGCCCTGATCATCATCGTCTCGATCGTCATTATTTTCATCATCGCCCGGCGCATGACGGCCCAGATCGAGATGCTCGGCAGCGGGTTGCGCCAGGTGAGCGGCGGCAATCTTGCCATTCAGATTCCCGTCCTCGCTGCCGACGAGCTGGGACGGCTGACGATGGAGTTCAACGCGATGATCGTGCAGCTGCGCGAAAAGCTGCAGATGCAAAAATTCGTCTCCAAGTTGACCCTGCAGATGATCCGTTCCAGCGCTAACGGCGAGCCGCGCTCGGCAGCGGCAGGTCAGAAACGCGTGATCACCGTGCTCTTCTCCGACGTGCGCAGCTTTTCGGCCATGACCGAGCGGCTGGGGGCCGAGGAGACGATCAAGCTGATCAACATCTATCTCGACATGCAGGCGCGGATCGTTGAGGAAAACAATGGCATCGTCGACAAATTCATGGGGGATCAGGTGATGGCCATCTTCCTCGGCGAACACCAGGCGGATACGGCGATTCGCGCCGCCGTGGAGATTCAGCGCTCCATCCGCGAGCTGAACCTGCGGCGCAGCCGCAATGGCGATGTGACGCTGCAGGTGGGCTGCGGCTTGCACATCGGCGAGGCCATCCTCGGCCATATGGGATCGCAGGACCGCCTTGATTATACGGTGATCGGCGAGGTGGTCAATCTGGGCTCGCGGCTCTGCGCCCTGGCCAAGCCGGGGCAGATCATTGTGCCCGGAGAGATGGTGGGGCAGCTCAATGGCGATTATCCGACCATTCACCTCGACCATGTGCAGGTCAAAGGCCGTACCCAGCCTGTGGAAATCTTCGAAGTGGATTATGATCGATCCATGATCGTTTAGGCAGATCCGGATGAGGAGCTTCCCGCGAATAGCCGTCCTGGCCCTGGCTCTCGAAGTGAGTTCGCCTGTCGCTCTTTTCTCCCGCGCGCTCCCATCCTATTTGCCCGGGGTGCGGCCGATGCTGCAGGGGGCGCAGGGCACCCTCGGCATCAGTGATGTATCCGCTCTCTACTGGAATCCGGCCGGCCTGGCGCTCAACCGGGGACTGCAGGGCTACTTCTCCTTTGCTGAATCCTTCCGGATTGAATACGCCGGTTTTTCCGGATTCTTCCCGGTGATCGGCACCGCCGCAGTGGCGGCCGGCCGGCAGCCCGTGCCTTCCGGCAGCGATTTTTTGGCCGCCGGACTGGGCCGCTCGTTCTTCAGCCGCCTGCATACCGGCATCAGCCTCACCAACTACCCCAACGGCCGCACCAGCTATACCGCCCTCGGGATCGGGGCCATCTGGCAGCCGCTCGACCTGGCCGGCGCCCCGACCACCACCTTCCCGCGCTGGCTGGCTCCCCTTACCGTCGGACTCGCCCTGCAAAACCTTTCCCTGAATCCTTCCTACGGCCCACCGCACCAGATCTCGGCTGTGCTCGCCTATGCCCTCGGCCGGCAAGGACCGCGACTGAGCTACGGCTACACCCGCCAAGCGGGCGAGGGCTGGCACCATCTCGCCGCCGCCTTGGCGCCTTTGCCCTGGCTGACCCTTATGGCCGGCCTGGAAGATTTTCGCAGCGATGGCATGGCCACCGGCTTGTCTGTTCATGCCGCCAATATCCAGGCCGAAGCGGGCTACGACTTTGGACGTGAGACCGCCAAGATCGCCCTTTCCTTCGATATCGGCCTCGCACCGCGCGAACGTTCCCGTCGCGCCCAGGAGAATGCGGCACACATGCTGCAGCAGGGGGATCAGCGGCAAGCGCTGCATTACGCGGAGCATGCCCTCGCCTATGATCCGGCGAGCAGCGAGGCGCAGGATATCATCCGCACTCTGTCGGGGCGGGTGCGCATCCAGGACAGTGCTATCGATTCGCTGCTGCAGCGCGCGCAGCGCGATCTGCAGAAGCGGTGGTACATCAGTGCGGCCGTGCAATACAAGAAGGTGCTGCAAATCGATCCGGAGAACCGCTTCGCGCGACTGGCGCTGCAGACCATCGCTCCGAATGTCGCCCAGTATGGCGAACGCTGGTACCAAAACGGCCGGCAGCTCTTCGAACGGGGCGACCTCAAACGCGCGCGCGAGGTCCTCATTTCGGTGCGTCAGGTGCTGCCGGACCACGCCGGCGTCCGGGAGTATCTCGGCCGCATCGACGAGCAGATCGGCCAGAAGGTCCAGGAGTACTATTTCGCCGGCCTGGGATATTATACCCAGAAAAAGTACTTTGAAGCGGAGGAACAGTTTCGCAAGGCGCTGAGTCTCAATCCCGAGTTTCGCGAAGCCACCGAGTATGTCGACCGTATTCTCGCCGAACGCAAGCAGAACCAGAAGGCGGTCGATCACTTGCTGCTCGAGGCGCGGCGCCGGGAGGAGGCCAGCGACTGGCTCAAGGCGTTGCAGCTCTACCGCCAGATCCTCGGGATCGAGCCCGACTTCGCCTATGCGCGCAAGCGCGAGGCAGAGATGGAGAGCAAGGTGACGGCCTATATCAATCAGCAGTATGCCAAGGCCGAGGCGGCCTTCAACAGCGGCGATAATGACACCGCGCGCAAACTGCTGCGCGCGATTCTCGACATTCGTCCCGGTCACACCGGAGCGCTGCGCTACCTTGAGCAGCTGCAGCCGGTCACGGCCAACAAGGGGCAGTACTTTCTTGATCTCAGCCGCCGGCATTTTGCCCAGGGACGCTGGGAGGCGACCCTCACCGCGCTCGATTCGCTCAGCCACTACATGCCGGATGCGGCCGAGATCGGCGAGCTGCGGCGGAAATGCTATGCCAACCTGCCGATCGACCGCCTGATCCAGATCGGTCGGGCGGGATATCTGGACGGCCGCTACCTCGAGGCCCTGGAGGTGATTCGCGAAGCCCTGAAAAAAGATCCGGGGCGGCAGGATGCCCGGGATCTCGCCGAGCAGTGCGAGAGCAGCGTCACGCGCCTGGTGGACACCTACTTCAACCGCGGCCTGAATTATTACACGGAAGAAAAATACCGCGCTGCCATTGCCGAATGGAACCGGGCGCTGCTGATCAATCCGGCGCACCAGGGCTCCCTCGAATACAAACGCCGCGCCCAGGAACGCCTCGATGCCCTGAATCAGCTGCCCTGACGCCGCCGCAAGGATCCTCCCGGGCCGGCGCGCCCCGTCCGCCCGGCGGCGCACCTCCAGCTTCGCCGCAGTGCCACCGCTGCCGGGCCGCGGGAACCGGAACCACCCCGGCCGGGTTAACAGGATGAGGATGCCGGAGCAGCAGCCCCGCTTTTTTCAGTTGTTATTTTGCCCGGCATGATGTATTTTAAACCTTATTCCAATGCGGCAGAAACCTGGATGTGAAATGCGCCGACATCACGCCTTTATCATATTCGCCATGGCGCTGAGTCTCTTCAGCGGTTGCGCCTATTACAACACCTTCTATAACGCGAAGCAGTTTTATCACGACGCGTCCAAAGAGCGCAAGAAACGCGAGCGGACCCAGGTCGTCGAACTCTCGCCGGAAGAGAAAGCCCAGGCGCGGCGCCAGGGCAACCTCGCCGAAGGCAGCCTCGGCAGCAAACCCTCGGCGACGGAGATGCAGAACTATCAGAAGGCCATCGAAAAGGCCTCAAGCGTACTGGAATATTATCCCAAAAGCCGCTGGGTGGATGATGCGCTGATCATGGTCGGCGAATGTTTTTATTACCGCCAGGAGTACACCAAGGCGCAGCGCAAGTTCGAAGAGATCATTTCGCTCTATCCCCATAGCGAATACCTCCCCACCGCCGAGGTCCTCCTTGGCAAGACCTTTCTCGCACTGCGCGATTTCGATGCGGCCGAGAAAAAGTTCCGCGACATCACCCTCGATACCAAATTTCCGAAGCAGATCCGTCAGCAGGCCGAATACGAACTGGGTTCGCTCTATTTTGAGAAGGACAACTTTGAAGCGGCCGCCGATGTCTATACCCGGACGGCCCGGCAATCGGAGGACCGGCTGACGCAGGCGATGTCGCTCTACCGCCTCGGCGAATGCCAGGTCCAGCTTAAAAACTACAAGGAAGCGGTGCCGATCTTCCGCCGGGCGGTGCAGGAGAGCCCCAACGAGGATTTCAAGTCCCAGGCGACCTACAAGCTGGGTGAATCCCAGATCCTCCTCAAGGAGTATGACGCGGCCATCCGCTCCTTCTCGATGCTCCTCGCCAAGGAACTCGAAGTGAAGCGGATTCCGATGATCAAGCTGATGCTCGCCAACAGCTACCGCTTCCGCGGCGATGAGGCCACTGCGGTCAAATGGTATAATGACATCATTGAGGAGCACAAAGGTACGGAGGCTTCCGCCCGCAGCTATTTCAGCCTCGCCGAAATCGCGGAGTACAGCAAGGGCGACTATGCCAAGGCCAAGGAAAACTATGATCTGGTGCGCGGTGAGCAATCCGCTTCCCTGATCGCCACGACGGCGAAGGAACGCTCCGACAACATCAAGCGCATGCTCGAATTGCAGCAGTCGATCAATGAGCTGCTCGGCATCGCCATGGTCAAGGATTCGACGGCGGCGGCCGGCAAAGGGGCGAAAAAAGTGGATCTCGACGATGCCCCGATCGATCTCGGCGCGGAGGGGATGTGGATGAATTATGCCGGCCGCGGCCGGCGGCCGCCGCGCGATTACACCAGCGAGGATACGGCGAGTTTGCTCGCGCCCGCCCACCCAACCGGCGCTGCCGGCACGGATTCCCTGAGCGCCACGGCCGCGGTGCCCGACAGCGTGCGCGATCTTGAGGTGAAAGCAGCGGCCGAGAAGAAGAAAGGCGTCGCCCTCGCCGAGAAACGTCTCGAGCTGGCCGAGCTGCTGATGTTCAGTTTCGACCATCCCGATTCCTCGATGAAGCTGTTTCTCCAGGTCGTCGAGAGCAAGCCCGACAGCATCATGACCGCCCGTGCCCTCTACTCGATCGGCTATATCATGTATGCCATCAAGAAGGACACGGTGCAGGCGGACTCGCTCTTGCGCAGCCTGGTCTACCTCTATCCGAATTCTCCCCATGCCGAGGGTGCGCGGCGGATCCTCGGCTGGCCACTGCAGAGCGATCAGGTGGATAGCGCGGGCGTGATCTATCGCAAGGCCGAAAAGGCTTATTGGGAGGACAAGAACCTCACCGGTGCCCTCAAGTTGTATGACGAGATCAGCACCACCTATCCGCAGTCGCCCTATGCGCTCAAGGCGGAGTTCGGCAAGGGCTGGCTCTACGAGCATGACCTGAATGACTATAGCAAAGCCCTGGCCGCCTACAAGGAGATCGTCGACAAGTATCCCGAGTCGGCCTATGGCAAGCATTTGAAGAACAAGCTTGCCCGCCATGAACAGGCGATCAAGGCCATTGAGGAGCGCAAGCAAGCCATTGCCGATTCGATCAAGCTCGCGGCTGAGAAGGCCCTGGCTGCGGCCGACTCGCTGAAAAAGGCGGCGCCGGCGGACACGAGCCTGCAGGCGGCTGGGCACGATTCCACTGCGGTTCGCGCGGCGGCGGATAGTCTCCACTCCGCGCCGGCACAGCCCGCCGCACAGCCCGCCGCACAGCCCGCTGTGCAGCCGGCCGTGGACGAAAAGGCCGCTGCCGCCGCCGCGGCCGATCTGCGGCGGGAGCAGGAGATGGAGGAACGGAGTGCCTCCCGTTCCGCGCCGCAGAAGAGCGGCGATGCGCCACCCCCGCAGGGCAACCGGCCGCCTGACGCCAAACCACCCGGCGAGCCAGCCAAACCGGCCCCGATCGAATAGGCGGCATGCGCCTTGCGGGCGAACCAGGAGAGAATTCGTGACTAAATCGACGCTGCAGGTGCCGGTGGCCGCGATCACCGCCGCAGCACATCAAATCGTGCGCATGACCCTGGAGTCGCCCGAATGGGCGGCGGCGGCGCATGCGGGCCATTTTGTCAATGTACAGATCCCGCAAGGCTCCGATCTCTTCTGGCGGCGGCCGTTCAGTCTGCACCGCGCCGACCCCGTCCGCGGAACGATCGACCTGCTCATTGCCGCCGCCGGCCGCGGCAGCCGCATCCTGGCCGGCTGCAACCCCGGGGATGTGCTTGACGTGATCGGCTTGCTGGGCAACACCTTCCCGCTCGATCCGCAGCCGCGCGAGATCATCATGGTCGCCGGCGGCATCGGGATCGCTCCCTTCGATCTTCTCCTCCAGGATGCCGCGCACCTCCCTTGCCGGAAGAGCCTTTTTTATGGAGCGCGCAGCGCCACAGCCCTCTGCCACAGCCCGCTGTGGTCGGAGCAGGACGTACAGGTTCATCTCGCCACCGAGGACGGCAGTGCAGGCGATCCGGGCTTGGTGATCGGGCCGCTGCGCCGCTATCTCGAGGGGCAGCAGGATCTGACCGGCTGCATACTCTATGGCTGCGGGCCGACGCCGATGCTGGCCGCCCTGCGGGCGCTGGCGCTTGAATTGAACATCCGTGGGTATGTCACCGTGGAAAATCTCATGGCGTGCGGCTTCGGCGCCTGCATGGGGTGCCCGGTCGAGCTGGCGGAGCCGCGCGCGGACGGGCAGCGCTATCTGCTCGCCTGCAAGGATGGACCTGTTTTCCCCATCGAGGAGATCCTGCTCCATGACTGACCTCTCCGTCCGGATCGGGACACTGCACCTGGCCAATCCGGTGCTGACCGCCAGCGGCACCTTCGGTTATGGCAGCGAATTCGCTGATTTCATGGATCTCAACCGCCTGGGCGGCTTGGTCACCAAGACCGTGACCCTCGAGGCCCGGCCCGGCAATCCCCCGCCGCGCATCTGCGAAACCCCGGCGGGCATGCTCAATTCGATCGGCTTGCCGAACGTCGGGATCGACCGGTTCATCGCTGAAAAGTGGCCCTTTCTCTCCACACTGAACACCCCGATCATTGTCAACGTGGCCGGCCGGAGCATCGCCGATTTTGTCGCCGCTGTCACAGCCCTCGAAGCCGTTCCGGGCATCGCCGCCTACGAGTTAAACTACTCCTGTCCCAACGTTAAGGAGGGGGGACTGGCTTTCAGCAGCGACGCCCGGGTTGCCGCCGAGGTGACCCGCCAGATCCGCGCGGTAACCCGACGGCCGCTGATCGCCAAGCTGACCCCCAACGTCACCAGCATCAGCGAGATCGGCCGCGCCTGCGAGCAAGCCGGCGCCGACGCCGTTTCCGCCATCAATACCCTGGTCGGCATGGCCATCGACATCCGCAGCCGCAAACCACGCCTGGCCAGCGTCACCGGGGGCCTTTCAGGGCCGGCCATCAAACCGGTGGCTCTGGCCCGGGTCTATGAACTGGTGCGGACGCTCTCGATCCCGGTAATCGGCATCGGCGGCATCATCTCCGCTGCGGATGCCCTTGAATTCATCATCGCCGGAGCTGCGGCGGTGCAAATCGGCACGGCAAGCTTTATGCATCCGGGCGCCGCCATCGAAGTGGTGGAGGGCCTGGAGATCTGGTGCCGCCAGGAAGGCATCACCACCCTGGCCGAGCTGCGCGGCTCCCTGCGGCTCTGATCCCTGCTTCCGGAGGCTGACATGAAACGGCGCACTGTCCTGCTCTGTTCGCTATTTATGCTGATTGTCGCCTGCTATCCGAACACACGCTGGTGGGACCAAGACCCTAATGCCGGGCCGGAGGAGGAGAACCAGCCGGCCGCCACGGCAGCGGCCGCGGACCCGGCGGGCGTGGAGACGGAGCAGGGCCCGCTGCGCCTGCGGGACACTGAAACCGGCATCGCTTCGTATATGGCCGATGAGATCAACGGCCGCATGACCGCCAATGGCGAACTCTATGATATGCGCCGCCTCACGGCGGCTCATCCCAGCCTGCCCTTCGGCACCATCGTCGAGGTGAAAAACCTCGCCAACAATAAAGTCGTGGAGGTGCGGATCAATGACCGCGGTCCCTATGTCCCCGGACGCATCATCGATCTCTCCTTCCAGGCGGCCCGGGAACTGGAGCTGGCCGAAAAGGGGAGCGGCATGGTGGAACTCAAGGTGATCCGGCTGCCGCACTGACTCAAACTCACCGGCTGCTCTTTTGAATCCTGCACAAATGGAGGCACATTGAATTTTAAATCCTTCGGCATTCGCGCCCTGGTCGCCCTGGCCTTCGGTCCTCTCATCGTCTTCGCTGCACTAAAAGGAGAGCTTTGGTGGCTGGGGTTCGTCCTGCTCGTCTCCGTCCTCTCGGTCTATGAATTCTACGCTCTCGCACGCCACAAGGAGAGCATGGCCTACTCTCTGCCAGGGCTGGTCTGCGCCACGGTTCTGGTCATCTCCCTGTATTTCTGGGATGTCCGGCTGATCCTGCCGATCGCCCTGCTCTTCCTGGTTTGGGTCCAGTTCACAGCCCTCTATCGCGGCAGTGGCTCTCCCGTGCGCGATACCGCGGTGACCGCATTTGCGGCGCTCTATTATCCGCTCGCGTTCGGTAGCTTTATTCTCATCCGCGAGCTGCCGGCAGCGCGCTTTGGTCTGGACAGCTCGCCCGCCGGCGGCTGGATCCTTGTCCTGATCTTCAGTATCTGGATCTGTGACACCGCGGCCTATGTCGGTGGATCCTACCTTGGCCGGCACAAGCTCATGCCGCGCATCAGCCCGAACAAGTCGGTTGAGGGATCGGTGCTCGGTTTTATCTTTGCCCTCCTCACCGCCTGGCTCTGCCACGTCTGGTTTGTCCGCGGCCTGCAACTTCACGATACCCTGGTGATCGGTGCCATCGGCGGCAGCCTTGGGCAGTACGGCGATCTTTTCGAGTCCATGTTCAAACGCGATGCCGGGGTCAAGGATTCCTCACACCTCATCCCCGGGCACGGGGGCATCCTGGACCGCTTCGACAGCCTGACCATCACCGCGCCGGTGGTCTACCTCTATCTTTACCTGCGGTTGTTCGCACTGTAGAGTGCGGGAATAAACAGAAAAGCCAGGCATCGCGTTGTGCGCCTGGCTTTTTTTATTGCGGCTGTCGTGCGGGGGTCAGACCGATTTGGCAAGACGGAAAAGGGCGAGAAACTGGCGGTAGAGCTCCGGATAATCGGCCGGCCTGCAAATGACGCTGCGGTCGGCCTGGCGTCCGGCACCGGGGAGGAGCATCGCGGCCTCGGCCATCTCCGCCTTGGGGAAATCGACCTCCAGGGTCAAAGGCGGCGCGAAGAGGAGGGGGCGGTGATCCGCGATATGCCGTACCGCCATTTCCGCCTTGCGGCGGATGGCGACCAAAGAATTCTGGAAGGGTTCGCAAACGGCGCAGAGCCGGCCCCGGCCCTCCTTGACCGCCACAGCGCCCACGCCGGGCAGGAGAGTGCGCGCCTCGGAGACGAGGGCACGGTCGCCGGTCACCAGCAGGGCCGGCACCTGATAAAATCCCGCCAACCCGGCGTTCAGTCCGAATTCGCCGACATGCACGCCATTGATGCGGATGTCCTCAATGTAGGAATAGGCCCAGGTGTGATCGAGGACCGCCAGCGGCGTGCCGAAGGCGGCATGATAACCGAGGAAAAAGGCGCCGGCGCAGGAGGCGTCGACCTCCTGCATCATCGAGAAGGGCTTGCCAGGGCCGGAAACCAGGCGTGCGGCCGGATGCAGCCGGTCCACCAGCAGATTGGCCATGGCATTGTGAGAATCGTTGACGAGGAGCTCGGTCGCGCCGCCGGCCACCGCGCCCTCGATGGCGGCATTGACCTCGGCGATCATCCAGCCGCGCGCCATCTCGTACTCCCGGGCGGCCGGATCGACATGCTCGCGCAGCACAACCCCGTTGACGCCCTCCATATCGGCGGTAATATACAGTTTCATCACTCCTCCAGGCGGCATGGCCGGTGCGTCAGCTCCTACTCCAGGACAAGCTTGCCGTGTTCCAGTACCTTGCGCCCATCGATCGCCACGCTCGCCTTGTAGGCAATGGCGTCAAGATGGATGGGAACGTCGTTTTTGCCGCCGAACGAGAGATTGTTGCCGACGGCGATATGGATGGTGCCAAGCACCTTCTCATCCTCAAGCGCATGGCCGCAAATGCGCGCACTCTCGTTGGTGCCGATGCCAAATTCCGCGATCAGGCGGCCCTCCGGCCCAAAGGGAGCCAGGGCGCGGCGCAGCCGGTTGGCCGCCTGACCGCCGGAGATGCGCACGATGCGGCCATCGCGAATGGAAAGAAGGGTGCGCTCGCGATCGTCAAGCTGCACGCCCATGCCGCTGTCGACGATCAGCTCGCCGGAAGTGCCGGCGAACTCGGGCGCCAACGCGGCCTCGCCGGCGGGAAGATTGGAAAACGCCCCGGGCTGGGTCACCTCGCCGGTATCCGCATAGCCTTTGGCCCGCGCCGCGGCGATATGCAGCCGGGTGCCGTTGGGTGCCGAGATCTCGATCTCCCTGGCGATGGTGAGGATATCCGCGAGCTTGCGGCTGAGGCGTCCGATACGGCCAAAATCCATCTCGGCGATACGCGCAAAGGTGTCGTTGGTGATAGCCGGCATGGTGATGCAGCGCGCGCCGTGCCGGCACGCCTCGCGCCGGCTGTTGGTATGCGAAATGGAGACGGAGGTCAGCGCGAGAATGACGTTCATCTCCTGCATCAGCCGTTCCACCGGCGCACACAGGGCGTTGCGGTGCAGAAACGTGCGCGTCACCTCGAGCAGGTGGACATGCGCGGTCTTTTTCTCTGCAGCTGCGAAGAGCAGGTGCGCGAGATCGAGAAGGGGCTCATCTGCGATGATCAGCACCGCTTCGCCCTTGCGGAGATCCAGCGCTTGTGTGATAACGGTCTGTGCTGCTTTTTCCAGCTTGTTCATGTGGATAACTTTATATAAAACATTGATGCTTAAGAGTCCTGACGCCAGCCAGTATAGCAATAAAATGAGAAAAGATCAAGCAAAAAAATCGCCACCCCTTGCCGGATCGCGCCAGATGATTTTGCCGTCGGGTCTGGAGGGAGGTGGCCTGCCGACGATGGCGCCGTACCTGGCGGGGCGCTGCGACCACCTGTTCAGGGCCGAACCGGCGGCCGGCTTGTGTACTTTTGTATTGTATTTGCCAGCCATTTTCTGTAAATTCCGGTGATTAAACTGACTGTGCACTATGGCCTTTTTCAACGATATCACTCTCGGGCAATATTATCCTGCGGAATCGTTCCTGCATCGGCTCGATCCGCGCAGCAAAATTGCCGCCGCTTTTTGCCTGATGAGCGGCCTGTTGCTGACCTATTCACCCTTTGTGCTCATCGGAATGGCCCTGGTTTTTCTTCTCGCGGCGCAAGGCGGCAAGCTCCCCTTTTCGCTGCTGCTGAAGAACCTCCGTCCTTTCCTGTGGCTCTTTGCCCTGACCTGGATCATCCATCTCTTCTGGAGCGCCGGCACGGTGTTGTGGAATATTCCGGGCACCGCAGTGGCGCTGACCCGGGAGGGCCTGTGGCTTGGCGGCATCTATGTTGCGCGCCTGGCATTGCTGATTCTCTTCGCCGCGCTGCTAACCCTCTGTACCTCGCCGCTCGAGTTGACCGATGCGCTGGAGCGTCTGACGCGCCCGCTCAAGCGGTTCGGGGTGCCGACGCATGAGATGAGCCTGATGCTCACCCTTGCCATGCGGTTTATCCCGACCCTGCTCGAGGAGGCACAGCGTATCCGCAACGCCCAGCTTTCGCGCGGGGCCCGATTCAACGGCTCGCTGCGCCAGCGCGTGCGCGGCTTGCTGCCGCTCCTGGTGCCGCTTTTCGTCTCCGCCTTCCGCCGGGCGGACGAACTGGCGCTGGCCATGGATGCGCGCTGTTATGCCGGCGGCGAAGGCCGGACGGTCTATACCCGTCTGCATCTGGGGGGGGCGGATTACCTGGTTCTTGCCGGCTCCCTGCTGCTGCTCATGCTCTGCATCTGGTTTTGAGACGGCGTGCGCAATATCAAGCTGACATTGGAATATGACGGCAGCGGCTTTTGCGGCTGGCAATATCAGCCGGGGCAGCGCTCGGTGCAAGGGGAACTGGAATCGGCGCTCGGCCAGCTTGTCCAGAGCAAGACGACGGTCATCGCCGCGGGCCGCACCGACAGCGGGGTTCATGCCCTCGGCCAGGTGGCCAATTTTCATACGCTCAGCGTGCTGCCGGCCGCTACCTTTGTCCGCGGCGCTAATGCCCTGCTGCCGCCGGATGTGCGGGTTCTCGCCGCTGCGGAGGTAGCCGAGTCCTTCAACGCCCGCTACGACGCCCTCAGCCGCGCCTATCGCTACCGCATCTCGACCCGTCCGCGCGCCGTCGGCCGCCAGTACACCTGGCATCTGCCGCGACCGCTGGATCTTGAAGCGATGGCGGCAGGCGCCGCAGCCTTGCTCGGCGAGCACGATTTTGTATCGTTCTGCCAGAGCGGGTCAGGGCTCGAGCACCATCGCTGCCACGTCTACGCCGCCCGATGGCGGCGGGAGGGCGACGAGCTGATCTTTGAAATCCGCGCCAACCGCTTTGTTCACAATATGGTGCGGATCATCGTCGGTACCTGCGTCGAAATCGGGTGCAGAGCGCGCCAGCCCGGTGCCGTGGCGGAGATTCTCGCCGCGCGGGAGCGCAGCGCCGCCGGACGCACTGCACCTGCGCACGGATTGTTTCTGCTGCAGATTTTCTATCCACCGGATATTTCCATCATGCCAAAGGAGCCTGCATGAAGTTCTTCATCGATACCGCCAATCTCGAAGAGATTAAAAAAGCGATCGCCCTCGGCGTCGCCGACGGTGTTACCACCAATCCCACTCTTGTCGCGCGTGAAACCGGCAAGCCTGAGGAGATCTATCGTGCCATCTGCGCCCTGGTCGACGGACCGGTCTGCGCCGAGGTGATCAGCCTCGACAGCGAAGGCATCATCCGTGAGGGCCGTGAACTGGCCCGGATCTCACCCAACATCGTCATCAAGATTCCTGTAACCAAAGAGGGCCTGATCGCCGTCAAGATCCTGGAGGGCGAGGGTATTCGCACCCTGGTGACGCTGATCTTCAGCCCCCTCCAGGCGCTGCTTGCCGCCAAGGCGGGCGCCTCTTTCGTCTGCCCCTTTGTCGGCCGCCTGGATGATACCGGCCAGGTGGGCATGGAGCTGATCGAGCAAATTCTTTCCATTTTTGCCAATTATGAATTCCGGACCGAGATCATCGTCGCCAGCATCCGCAATCCGCTGCATGTACTGGATGCCGCCACGATGGGCGCCCATATTGCGACCATCCCGCTCAAAATCATCGAGCAGTTGGTCAAACATCCGCTTACGGATGTGGGAATTCAGCTCTTTCTCAAGGATTGGGAAAACGTCAAGAACCGCCAGTCGTGATCCCGCGGCCCGGCAGTTGCACCTCGAACCAATGACAGGATCACCCGACATGGCGTTGCCACGGCCGCTGGAGCGGTCCCGCTCTTCCGCGTTGCTGGCGTTCTTTTACCTCTCCAGTGTTCTCCTGCTTTGTTCCAGCCCAGCCGCCTGGTCCCAGACCGGGCCGTGGAGCGGGGCCGAGCGGCGCGCGCCGGCGCTGTCGGAGGGGACGTCCGCGAGCCAGGACGAGGTATCCAATTCGCGCCAGAATGCCATTACCCGGGCGGTGGCGGAGGTCAGTCCCGCTGTGGTGGGCATCAATGTGGTGCAGGTGCGGCGCTATTATCCGAGCTCGCCCTTTGATGATGACCCGTTCTTCCGGCAGTTCTTCAAGAACAATCCGGTGGAAAAACGCGTTAAAAGCCTGGGTTCCGGCTTTATTATTTCGCGCGAAGGGTATATCCTCACCAACCAGCATGTGGTGGCAGATGCGACCGAGATCATCGTTACGCGCACCGGCGGCAAGCAGTATGTGGCCGCCAAGGTGGGAGAGGACTATATCTCCGATGTCGCCATTCTCAAGATCGAGGGGAACGACTTCCCCTATGTCCAGCTCGGCGATTCGGACGATGTCGTTATCGGCGAGTGGGCGATCGCTCTGGGCGACCCCTTCGGCCTCTTCGATATCGGTTCCAAGGCTACCGTCACCGTCGGAGTGATCAGTGCCACCGATCGCGATTTCGGCCGGCGGGAGGATAACCGGATCATGGAGGACATGATCCAGACCGATGCGGCGATCAATGCCGGCAACAGCGGCGGCCCGCTGGTGAACTGCCATGGCGAGGTGATCGGCATCAATACCTGGATCCTCTCCGGCAATGGCACCAACGTCGGCGTCGGATTCGCCCTGCCGATCAACCGCGTCAAGCGCATCCTCAACGACCTGATCAACTATGGCAAGGTGGAGCGGCGCTGGTATACCGGTCTGCGTTATGAGGCGATGTCGCTGGCGACGGCGCGCTACCTGGGCCTGACCAGCCGGCATGGAGTGATCGTCTCCGAGGTCGAGCCGAAAAGCCCGGCGGCCCGCGGCGGACTGCAGATCGGCGACGTCATCATGGCGATCAACGGCAAGGAGGTTGAGGAGTTCGATGACGTCAAGGGCATCATCGACGGTCTGGACCTGAAGCAGGGGGATACCCTCTCCATTCGCATCTTTCGCGGCCAGCGCTACCTCAATCTTTCCATTCAACTGGAGTATCGCAACACAAGCACAAAAGGGCGCAGCTGATGATCAAGCGCTATTCGCGGCCGGAGATGGCCGCCCTCTGGACGGACGAACATAAATATGCGACCTGGCTGCGGGTCGAGGTAGCCGTTTGCGAGGTGCAGGCGGAGTTGGGTCTGATCCCCGCAGCGGCGGTGGCCACGATCCGGGAAAAGGCCGGTTTCTCCGTCGAGCGCATCGAGGCGATCGAGGCGGAAGTCAAGCACGATGTCATCGCTTTTCTCACCGCGGTGGGCGAAACGGTCGGCGATGAAGCGCGCTATATCCATCTCGGGATGACCTCCTCGGATCTTCTCGACACCGCTCTGGCGTTGAACATCCAGGAGGCCGGGGCGATCCTGGTGGGCGGCATCGAGCGGCTGCGCGAGATTCTGCGCACCCAGGCCCTGCGGCACAAGGAGACGGTCTGTGTCGGCCGCAGCCACGGCATCCATGCCGAGCCCACTTCGTTTGGTCTCAAGTTCGCGCTCTGGTATGACGAGATGGGCCGTCAGCTGGAGCGGATGCGTTTTGCGCTCGAGGGCGCGGCGGTCGGCATGGTCTCCGGCGTCGTTGGAACCTTCGCCTACATCGATCCGCGCGTGGAGGAGGGGACCTGTGCCCGCCTCGGGCTGCGTCCGGCGCCGGTCACCACCCAGGTCATCCAGCGCGACATCCATGCCCAGGTGCAGATGGCGATCGCCCTGTGCGGAGCGAGCCTGGAAAAGATCGCCGTGGAGATCCGTCATCTGCAACGCACCGAGGTCCTTGAGGCGGAGGAGCCCTTCAGCTCCGGCCAGAAGGGCTCCTCCGCGATGCCGCACAAGCGCAATCCGATCGGCAGCGAGAATATCGCCGGTCTGGCGCGGCTTTTGCGTTCCAACGCTCTGGCGGCTCTCGAGAACATCGCCCTGTGGCATGAGCGTGATATCAGCCATTCGTCGGTGGAGCGGGTGATCTTCCCGGACAGCTGCATCCTCCTGGATTATATGCTGCACCGGCTCGCCCGGATCCTCGACGGCCTGGTGGTCTATCCGGAACAGATGGTTGCCAATTTGCGCCGCACCCGGGGATTAATCTTTTCCCAGCCGGTGTTATTGGCATTGACCGGCAAGGGGCTGAGCCGGGAAAACGCCTACCGGGTGGTCCAGGAGAATGCCATGCGCTGTTGGCGGTCGGGTGAGGAGTTCAAGGAAATCCTGCTCGCGGACGGCCGCGTGCAGGCCCTCCTGACTGCCGCCGAGGTGGAGGCATGCTTTGATGAACGGGTGGGGCTGAAACACGTCGATACCATTTACCGCAGAGTCGGAATCTCCCGATAAGGGTACTGTAAAGTCGTAATCTCCCAATACAGGCGTTGGCCGTTCCGGACATCCATCACTATGAGGAGAGAGGCTTGAAAAAGAAAAAGGTGTATGAAGGCAAGACCAAAAAGGTCTATGAAGCCGAGCATGAATCCGAGCTGGTGCTCGAATTCAAGGACGACGCGATCAGTCTGAGCGGCTCCAAAGCTGTGCATACCCGCGGTAAAGGCAGTTTAAACAATCAGATGTCCATTTATATGTTCCGGCTTCTCGACAGCTACCACATCAGCACCCATTTCATCCGCGAGATTTCCGACAAAGAGATGCTGGTGAAAAAGCTGGCCATGATTCCGGTGGTCGTCATGGTGCATGATGTCGCTGCCGGCAAGCTGGTCAAGAGCTATGGCCTGCCGCAGGGCAAGGAACTGGAATGCCCGATCATCGAGTATTATCTCAAGGATGATGAGCGCGATGACCCGATGATCAACGAGGATCATATCGTCTCTTTCGGGCACGCCACCTCAACCGAGATCAAGGAGATGCACCGCCTCGCTTCCAAGATCAACGCGATCCTGAAGGCATTTCTGCGCCGCCGCGAGCTGCAGCTGGTGGACATTCGCATCGAATTCGGCCGGTATCAGAACCGCCTGCTGATCGCGGATGAGATCAGCCTCAATACCATTCGCACCATCGATCTGCAGCGCCCCGAAATGGGGATTCTCGATGGCGATAATCCCATGGTACTCGAAAATCTGCCCAGCGTTAAAAACCGGATCTTTACCGCCTGAGAATCCTGGCCAAGATCCAATCCGGCGGCATCCCGGGGGCGGCGGATGCTCCAGGCTGCAATCCTGAACGCACACTAACAGGGAGAATGATCGCCTTGGGGAAGACGATCGCGGATCGACATGAATACCAGAAAAAAACGTCCACGTAAACAAAGCACCTACATCAACGTCCCCAATCTCTTCACCGCGCTCAATGTCTTGTGCGGGTTTGTCTCGGTTATCCAGACCGTTGAAGGCAACTATGTCACCGCCGCCTGGCTGATCTTTTTCTCCGCCGTCTTTGATGCCCTCGACGGCCGCATCGCCCGCGCTACCGGCCAGAGCAATGCCTTTGGCCTGCAGATGGATTCCCTCGGCGACGTCATCTCAGCCGGCCTCGCCCCGGCCGTTCTGGTCTACGTCGTCCAACTGAAAACCCTGCACCCGCCGCTGGGATTGATCCTGGCCTTTTTCCCGGTCCTCTTCGCCGCCTTCCGCCTGGCCCGCTTCAACGTCTTCACCATGGCCGAAGGCAAAAAAGCCGACTATCTCGGCCTTCCTGCTCCGATGGCCGGCGTCACGCTCGCCGGATGCGTCATCCTCGCCGATAGCATGGAATGGACCCTGCTGCTCCGCAGCCTGATCGTCATGGTCCCAGTCGTCAGCCTGCTGATGGCCAGCACCATCCGCTATGAGGGCTTTCCGCGCTTTTCGATCAAGGAAAAGGGTCCCAACCGCTTCAAATTGATCTTTTTTGTCTTCGTTTTCGTCGCCTTTCTCATCTATCCGTCCTATGTCCTCTTCCCCTTCATGATCGTTTATATTCTCTCCGGCATCTTCAAGGCCATCCTTGCACTGCTGCGGAATGGTGATGACGGCGTGATCACGATCATCCCCGAGGCGGACGATCTCAATTCTGAACATTGACGGGAGGATGGCATCCATGTTATCCAAGGACAGATACCGCATCAAGAGGAAGCTTTCGGCCGGAACACTCGTGCTCGCGGTGATTCTCGGCGCCGTCATCGGCTCCGCTATCGGTGAGGGCCTCGGCGTTCTCCTGCCTGAAGGCGTCGTACATGATTTTCTGCTGCGCTCGTTTGGCTTCGGATTCAGTCCCTTCCAGCTCAATCTCGCCATCATCTCGCTGACTCTGGGATTCACCTTCAATCTCAACATCATCGGAGTGATCGGTATTATCCTTGCGGCTTACATCTTCCGATGGTACGCTTGAACAATTTTGCTTGCTTCTAAGGTACCGGTGCCCTATATTTCTCTATTCTATCCAAGGAGGAGATCATGCTGCCCGGTGTCGGTTTGGACGAGATGTTCGTCATCCTTCTCGTCGCCTTGATATTGTTCGGTTCCAAACAGCTGCCAGAACTGGCGCGCGGCCTCGGCAAGGGCTTGCGTGAGCTGAAAAAGGCCACGGATGATGTCAAACGGGAACTGGATCTTACGGATCATCTTCCCAAATAATTGAAAAACCGTTTCATGTGGAGGTTATTATGGGCATCGGCCCGACAGAATGGCTGATTATTATTTTCCTGGTTGTGCTGCTTTTCGGATCCAAAAAGATTCCCGAACTGGCCAAGGGGCTGGGGCAGGGCATCAAGGAGTTCAAGAAAGCCGCCAACGACATCAACGAGTCCACCTCGAACAACACCACCCGGGGTGAACTGCCGGATACAAAAAGCAAGCCGGAATAAGCACGGCGTGCTTTTGCACCCTTTGCAAGGATACTCTGTTTGGTGACCCGTCGCGCTGATTTTCAAGCCATCAAGCCCCTGCTCGCCGACGGGTCGATGACCTGCACCCGTCTGGCAGAAACCTGTTTGCAGCACATCCATAAAGGCGCTCATCTGAACGCCTTTATTGCTGTATTTGCCGAACAGCTGCTCGAAAAAGCGGCCGCGCTCGATCGCAAACGCGCCCGGGGCCAGGCGGGCCGGCTCGCCGGCATGGTTCTCGGCATCAAGGACAATCTGGCCTGGTCGGAGGGGGCGACAACCTGCGGCTCGAAATTTCTCGCCGGCTACCATTCGCCCTTTGCCGCCACGGTGCTGCAACGCCTGGCGGCCGAGGATGCGCTCTTCATCGGCAAGACCAATATGGATGAATTCGCCATGGGTTCATCCACCGAACACTCGGCCTTCGGCCCGGTCCGCCACCCCGAGGATCCGGATCGCGTTCCCGGCGGCTCCTCGGGCGGCTCTGCAGCTGCAGTCGCTGCCGGCCTCTGCACTGCCGCGCTGGGCAGCGACACCGGCGGCTCGATCCGTCAGCCCGCCTCGTTTTGCGGCGTGGCCGGTCTCAAACCGACCTGGGGACGGGTTTCGCGCTATGGCCTCGTCGCCTTTGCCTCCTCGCTCGATCAGATCGGACCGCTGGCGCGCTCGGTGGCCGATTGCGCGGAGCTGCTGCAGGTGATCGCCGGGCATGATCCCACGGATGCCACCAGCGCCGACACGCCGGTCCCCGATTATCTGGCCGGACTGCAGCGCGATTGGAAGGGACTTCGCGTCGGACTGCCGGCAGAGTATTTCCAGGACGGGCTGGAGGCGCCTGTGCGCGCGGCAGTAGCCGAGTGCAGCGCGCTGTTCCGCAGCGCCGGTGCGGAGCTGGTGCCGCTTTCCCTGCCGCATACCAGCTACGCCATCGCCGCCTATTACATTATCTCGGCCGCCGAAGCCTCGGCCAATTTGGCCCGGTTCGACGGCGCCCGCTACGGCCGGCGCACACCCGCGCCCGCTAATCTGGAGGAGATGTACCTTCGCTCCCGCAGCGAGGGATTCGGCGCAGAAGTCAAACGGCGCATCATGCTCGGGACTTTTGTCCTCTCCAGCGGCTATTACGACGCCCAGTATGGCAAAGCCCAGCGCGTGCGCACGCTGCTGCAGCGGGATTTCGCGCAGGCCTTCGGCACCTGCGATCTGATCCTGACCCCGGTCTGCCCGACCACGGCCTTTCGCCTTGGTGAAAAGGCGGCGGATCCGCTCTCCATGTATCTTTCCGACGTCTATACCGTCTCGGTGAACATGGCGGGCCTGCCGGCCCTGGCCCTGCCGTGCGGCCGGGACCGTGCCGGGCTGCCGATCGGCGCCCAGCTGATCGGGCCGGCCTTCTCCGAGCCGTTGCTGCTCGCCGCCGGTCACTTTCTCGAGCAGCAGCTTTCGGCTCCGCCTGCCGGCCCGGGGGCGGCATGAACACCGCCTTTGAACCGGTCATCGGCCTGGAGGTCCATATCCAGCTGCAAACCCGCAGCAAGATTTTTTGCGGCTGCAGCACCCGGTTCGGGGCAGAGGCCAATAGCCAGGTCTGCCCGGTTTGTATGGGACTGCCCGGAGCCCTGCCGGTCCTCAATAGGCAGGCGCTCGAGTTTGCTTGCCGGCTGGCTCTGGCGACCGGTTGCCGGATCAATCCGGTCTCTGTCTTCGCGCGCAAGAACTATTTTTATCCGGACTTGCCCAAGGGCTACCAGATCTCCCAATTCGATCAGCCTTTCGCCGAAGCCGGAACGATGACAGCGGCCACTGCCACGGGAGACGAACGTACCCTCCGCATCCGGCGCCTCCACCTCGAGGACGATGCCGGCAAGTCCATTCATGCAGAGGCTTTTGTCGCCGCCGGCGAAACTCTGCTCGATCTCAACCGTTGCGGCGTACCTCTGATCGAACTGGTGACCGAGCCCGATTTTCATGCGCCGGCCGAGGCCGTCGATTTTTTGCAGAAATTGCGCCAGCTGGTCCGCTATCTCGGCATCTGCAGCGGCAATATGGAAGAGGGCAGCCTGCGCTGCGACGCCAATATCTCGCTCCGTCCCGCCGGGAGCACCGGGCTCGGCGTCAAGACCGAGCTGAAGAACATGAATTCTTTCCGTCATGTGGAGCGGGCCCTGGAGTTCGAGATCACGCGGCAGAGCGCCGCTCTTGCGGCGGGCGGCCGCATTGCGCAGCAGACTCTGCTCTGGGATCCTGATCGCGGTGTGGCCGAGCCGATGCGCAGCAAGGAGGAGGCCCACGATTACCGCTACTTTCCGGAGCCGGATCTGATGCCGGTACGGATCGACGCGGCATGGGTTGAGGTGCAGCGGGCCCTGCTGCCGGAGCTGCCGGAGGCGCGCAAGCGCCGTTATGAAAGCGACTTCGGCTTGCCGGCCTACGACGCCGGGGTTTTGACCAGCGAGCCTTCTCTGGCGGATTATTTTGAACGTCTCGTCCGTCTGGTGGAGGACAAAAAGGCGGCGAGCAACTGGGTGATGGGCGAAGTGCTGCGCGCCAGCAAAGCGCGAGGCTGTCCGGTCCAAGAGCTCAGGATGACGCCGGAGTATCTTGCCGGGCTGCTGCAGGCCCTCGGCCAGGGCCGGATCCATGGCCGGACGGCCAAGCGGATCTTTGAGGAGACGCTTGACAGCGGCCTCGACCCGGCGGCGGCGATCGCCCGCGAGGAGCAGGCTCAGGTGACCGACAGCGCGGCGCTGCGTGCGCTCGTTCGGCAGACCCTGGCTGCGCATCCGGAGGAACGCGACGCCTGGCTGCAGGGGAAGGACAAACTGACCGGCTTTTTTGCCGGCCTGATCCTGCAAGCGGTGCAGGGGCGCGCCGATCCGCGCAGCGTCATGGCCCTGCTGATCGACGAACGCACGGCACCGTCCCGGGAAGGGAAATAAAAGTCTGCAATAACGGATTGTATAAAGGAGAATGATCGGACCTTATGGCAACAACAGCAGATTTCAAGACGGGATATGTGATCGAGCTGGAGGGTGATCTCGTCTCGGTGGTTGAATTCCAGCATTTCAAGATGGGGCGGGGCGGTGCCTATGTGCGGACCAAACTGCGCAGCCTGCGCAGCGGCCGGGTGCTGGAAAAGACCTTCCGCGCCGGAGACAAGGTGGAGGAGGCGGATCTGGAGCGCCGGCCCATGCAGTACCTCTATCGGGAAGACGACAACCTGGTGCTGATGGACAACGAAACCTATGAGCAATTGAGCGTGCCTGCAGAGATGATCGGCACGAATGTCGGCTTTTTGAAGGAGAGCGAGCGCGTCATCGTCCTGCTGCATCGGGAAAATCCGATCGGGGTGGAGATGCCCAATTTTGTCGAACTTGCCGTCGCCTCGACCGAGCCGGGTGTGCGCGGGGATACCGTCTCCGGCGCGACCAAAAAAGCCGTCATGGAAACGGGCGGCGTGGTTTTGGTTCCCCTCTTTATCGAGGAGGGGGAGAGGCTTAAAATTGACACGCGCACCGGCATCTATGTCGAGCGCGTGAGATGAGGGAGCAGCCATGCGAGCCCAGGATATCAGGGAGCTGGTAAGAATCGTTGAAGAGAGTCAGATTGGCGAGCTGGAGATCACCTACTGGTGGGGACGCAGGATCCGCATCAGCAAGGCGGCAACGCCAGCACCCGGCAGCCGCAGCGGCGGGGTGGAGATCGTTACAGCCGCGGCACCTGAAGCCGTGACCGCGCTGCCGCATCATTCGCCCGCGGGAGCGGCGCCGGAACTGCCCCGGGATTCCGGCGCGTTTCTCGAGATCAAGGCGCCGATGGTGGGGACGTTTTACCGCGCCTCCTCGCCGGATGCGGAGCCCTATGTGCGCGAGGGGGAGATGATCGCTCCCGGAAAAGTGCTGTGCATCATCGAGGCCATGAAGCTGATGAACGAAATCGAGGCGGAGGCCAGCGGCAAGATCGTCAAGATCCTGGTGCAGAACGGCCAGCCGGTGGAATACAATCAGACTTTGTTTTTGCTCGAACCGGCCTCCTGAGCGGCGGGCGGATCCACACGGACTTGAGCAGGGAGACCCTTGTTTAAAAAGATACTAATAGCCAATCGCGGCGAAATAGCGCTGCGCATCATCCGTGCTTGCAAGGAATTGGGCATTGCGACGGTTGCCGTCTACAGCGAAGCCGACGCCAACAGCCTGCACATCCGCTTTGCGGATGAAGCCGTTTGCATCGGCCCGGCCCCCAGCCATAAAAGTTACCTCAATATCCCCCATATCATCAGTGCCGCCGAGATCACCAACGCCGAGGCGATCCACCCCGGGTACGGATTTCTGGCGGAGAACGCCCATTTCGCCGACATCTGCAATTCCTGCGGCATCGTCTTTATCGGCCCGACCCCCGAGGTGATCTCGCTGATGGGCGACAAGGCCCGCGCCAAGGAGACGATGATAGCCGCGGGCGTGCCGGTTATCCCCGGCTCGGATGGCGTGGTACACAGCATCAAGGCCGCCACGGACATCGCCGGCCGGGTGGGCTATCCGGTGATCATCAAGGCGGTCGCCGGTGGCGGCGGGCGCGGCATGCGGGTGGTGCAGTATGCCCATGAGCTGGCCAATGCCTACAGCACCGCCCAGGCGGAGTCCAAGGCCGCATTTGGCAACGATGAGCTCTATCTTGAAAAGTACTTCGAATCCCCCCGCCACATCGAGGTGCAGATTCTCGGCGACAACTTTGGCAATTGTGTGGCCCTGGGCGAGCGCGAATGCTCGGTGCAGCGCAAACACCAGAAACTGATCGAGGAGACCCCCTCCCCGGCGGTTAATGCACGTCTCCGCCGTGAGATGAGCGCGGCCGCGGTCAAGGGAGCCCGACGCGTGCACTACAACAGCGCCGGAACCATCGAGTTCCTCCTCGATCCCAAAGGTCATTTTTATTTCATGGAAATGAATACCCGCATCCAGGTCGAACATCCGGTGACCGAGATGGTCTTCGGTCTGGACCTGATCAAGGAGCAGATTCGCCTGGCAGCCGGCGCACGCTTGCGTGCTGACCTGCGCTTCTGGAAAATGCGCGGCCACGCCATGGAATGCCGCATCAATGCCGAGGATCCCGCACACGGCTTCCGGCCTTCGCCGGGACTCATCACAACCCTGCATGTGCCGGGCGGCCCGGGTGTGCGCGTCGATACCCACTCCTATGCCCACTATGTCATCCCGCCCAATTACGATTCGCTGATCGCCAAGCTGATCGTGCACGCACCGACGCGGGAAGAAGCCATCATCCGCATGCAGCGCGCCCTTGACGAATTCATCGTCGAGGGGATTGCCACCACTATCCCGCTTCACAAGCAGATTCTCAGCGAACCGAACTTTCGATCGGGCAACATCAACACCAAATATATCGAACAGTATATCCTGACCAACAATGGAGGTGTATCATGACAGCCCCTGAAGATCTCTTGTATACCAAGGAGCATGAGTGGATTCGCGTCGAGGGCGAGATCGCGGTGGTCGGCATTACGGATTATGCCCAGGGCGAACTCGGCGATGTCGTCTTTGTCGAACTCCCGCAAGTAGGCGCTGTGCTCACGCAGAACGATTCCTTCGGCACCATTGAGGCGGTCAAGGCCGTCTCCGACCTCTTCGCGCCGGTTTCCGGCACGGTGACGGAAATCAACGCCCTGCTGGCCGATACGCCGGAGACGGTGAACAAGGATCCCTATGGCACGGGGTGGATGGTGAAGGTCAGGATGTCCAAACCGGGCGAGCAGGCGGTGCTGATGAAGGCCGATGCCTACAAGGCAATGATCGGCTGATGGCGCGCTGTGCGCAGCTGGACGAAAATTGCGCGGCTGTGCCAAAATTGAGACACTTTCCCGGCCATGGTCAGCGGAACAGGGCATGGCAAAAGTTGGCAACTTTAATTAAAGCAACAAGTTGAGGCTTGACGCCCGTTCTCCCCAACCGCCGGGGCTTTCTGGTATGATTATTGTATATCATGCCGTGCACGCAAAAAAATGCTTGCAAATGTCTATATTCATTGTTACTTTTTAGTACAGAAGTGAATCAGACCGTACAGGAGAAAGCCTATACCCGCTCGTTAAAGATTTCTAACCATCCAGTTCAAAACGCTCGGCTACTGGTGTCGCTTTAACGAAAACGTATAGGCTTCTTGCCCCATTTTCCGAATGTCGTTCGGCGAGAAGCAGCAACTTGTCAGACCGGCATTCGGATTTTTTTTGCGAATAATCAAAACCTGATCGTGTGTTCACCGGGAGGATGTCATGAAAAACCTGTTCAAATGTCTGATCGCGGCCGTCATTCTCGGCTCTTTCGCCTCGGCCTTTGCCGTCAGCGAATCCGCCGTACTCTTTCTGCAGATCTCGCCGGGCGCGCGGGCTGCAGGTATGGGCGAAGCCTTTGTCGGCCTGGCGGATGATGCCACCGCCGTTTACTACAATCCGGCCGGCCTTGGATTCCAGAAAGGGCGCGAACTGACCTTGATGCATACCAACTGGCTGCCGCAGCTGGGCACCGATCTCTTTTACGAGTTTGGCGCCTACCGCATGCACTTCGAAAACATCGGCACTGTCGGCATCAACGTCACCTACCTCAACCTCGGCACCCAGTCCCGCACCGACGAGTCGGGCCCGGATCCGATCGGCGAGTTTTCCAGCAACGAATATGCCATCTCTCTGACCTACGGCACTCAGCTGAGTGAAAAGTGGGCGGTCGGTCTCGGCGCACGCTTCATCCAGTCCAACCTCTCGCCCTTCGGTGCCGGTTCGGAGCAGGGCGACGGCCGCGCCAGCGCTTTCGGTTTCGACATCGCCACCCTCTATAAAATCTCCAGCCGCTTCAGCGCCGGCCTCAACCTTTCCAATATGGGACCCAAGATCACCTATATCGATGCCTCCCAGGCTGATCCCTTGCCCACCAACCTCCGCGTCGGGTTTGCAGCCCATGCCATCAATAACAAATACAACAAGCTGACCTTCGTCGCCGATCTCAACAAGACGATGGTGAAACGCTACGCCGATGGCACCTCGGATCCCTTCTACAAGGCCATCTTCACCTCCCCCTGGGTGGAAAAGAAACGCTTGGGTGCCACCAACGACACCACCAACGTTCAGTATGAAAATGTCTTCAAGGGGATCGTCAGCGGCGGCGCCGAATACTGGTACAATGACCTCTTTGCCCTGCGCGCCGGCTATTACTGGGACCAGGACGGCAAGGTCGACTATTTCAGCCTTGGCGCTGGCATCGCCTACAACCTCTACCGCTTTGATTTCAGCTATGTCTCTGCGGATGAGGGACACCCCCTGGCCAATACCATGCGCTTTTCGCTGAGCATCGGTTTTTAGTCTTTCCTTTATCATTCTGACGAAGGGCAAAAGCTTGTGCAGGCTTTTGCCCTTCGCGTATTGTCCCCCGCGTGGTGCTTTGGTATCTCATTTTCCGGGTCGGATCATGCAACGACGCTCTCTCGCCAAATTACCTGCTCTTCTACTTGCCGGGGCTTTGTTCGCGGCGGCTCCGGTGCGCCTCCTCGCCGCCGTCACGCCAGGCGCCCGCATCCTCGCCGGCGCTGCCGCGCCGCGGCTCGAGGCGAATTCCACTTTCCACATCCTCGCCCTGCGGGTCGAGTTCGTCGCCGATGCACTGGCCACCACTACCGGAACCGGCCGTTTCGATTATGGCACCGCCACCACGCATGCCCTGGACCGCCCGCCGCATGACCGCACCTATTTCCAGCACCAGCTGCTCGGCCTGGCCAATTACTTTGACCGGGTTTCCGGCGGCCGGGTGCAGGTGACCGCGGAGGTCTATCCCGAGGGCGAAACCGAGGCCTACCAGCTCGCGCACGATATGGTCTGGTACAGCGGCCAGGAGGACGACAAGCTCGAGCAGCAGCGCTGGGCCGAACTGCTGCGCGATGCCCTGCAGCAGGCAGCGGCCGGCAGCGCCATTGATTTCAGCCGCTATAACGCTGTGATGGTCTTTCATCCCGGTGTTGGCCAGGATTTCGCCTTCGATTTTGATTCCTCCCCCTATGATATCCAGTCGGTCTACATGGATGCCGCCGCGCTCGCCGGGGGGCTCGGCCAGGATCCCGCAACCTTCAAGGGCATTGAATGCCCGGGTGGGGTCTTTTTCCGGGACGGTATCATTCTGCCCGAGACGCAGAATCAGGAATCCTATGATCTCGGCCTGCTCGGGACGATGACCCTGCTCTTCGGCAGCCAGATCGGCATGCCCAGCCTTTTCGACACCCGGAGCGGCCGCGCCGGCATCGGCTCATGGGGGCTGATGGATCAGGGCTCCTACAATTTTCAGGGCTACATCCCCGCCGAGCCCTCCGCCTGGGAAAAGATCTACATGGGCTGGGAGACGCCGGTCGTCGTGCAGAACGGCGCCGGCGTCCGCATCGGCACATCGCGCACCCGCACGGCCCCGCACATCCTCAAGGTGCCGGTGACCGCGAGCGAATATTTTCTCATCGAAAACCGCCAGCGCGATCTCAATCATGACAAAATCGCCATCGGCCGGGACGAAAGCGGCAAAAAGGCTGAATTCGATTCCACCGGCCGCGTGGTCGCCGCCGCCGGCCTGGGCGTGCTGACGCGGGTCGACGAGTACGATTTTGGCCTCCCCGGAGCCGGACTGCTCATCTGGCATATTGACGAGAAGGTGATCCAGGAGAATCTTGCGGCCAACACCATTAATGGCGATATCAACCACCGCGGCGTCGATCTGGTCGAATGCGACGGCGCCCAGGATATTGGCTACGTCTACAGTATGCTCGATGCCGGATATGGCACCGAAAACGGCGACTGGTGGGATCCATGGTGGGCTGGCAATGAGTCGCACCTGTACGTGAACCACGCCGATGCGGTCGCTTTTTCGGCCACCTCGATTCCCAACAGCAATGGCTATAACGGCGCGGTCACCCAAATCCGCTTCGACCATTTTTCCGCCGCCGATACGGTCATGACCCTCGATATCTCCTCGGGTTTGATCCGGCCCGGATTCCCGCGCCTCGAGGCCGCGGGTAAAAATCTCGACCCGGCCACCCTGGCCGTGCGTTCCGGCACCTCCCCGGCGGATGGGCTGATCGCTGCCGCCACCCGCAGCGGCGAACTCTATCTCTGGCGCAGCGATGGCAGTACGTTTTTCAGCGACGGCGCCGCCGTCGTTGCCTGGCCGCTGGCCGCCCCCGCCGCCGCGCCGATCTTCGCGGACCTGGATGAAAACGGCAGCGACGAGCTCTACTATCTCGCAGCCAGCGGCGACCTTTATGCCTATAATCTCGCAGAAAAACCCGCCGCGCCCGGATTGCTCGACCTGCGCGGCATTTTCTCCGTCGGCGATTCTCTGGGCCTGTGTTTCGCGCGAACCGGCGCACCGCATCCCGGCTTGCTGTTCGGCGACCACAGCGGGCGGATTTCAGCCGTCCGCTACGATAGCGGCAGCGGACTGCTGAAGAGGAGCGAATATCTTGAAGGCAGCGGTTCCGCCATTTCGGGCCTGGCCGTTTCCCCGGATGGCCTGATCGTCGCCGCCAGCGCGGACGGTCTGATCACCGCCCTGCGTCTGGATCCCTTGACGCTGGTGTGGCAACTCCGCAGCAACCTGGATTCCTCCCAGCCATTGATCGCCGATTTCGACGGCGTCCCCGGCTATGAAATCGCCCTGGTCGGCCGCGACGGCACCTGCGCCCGCTTTTCCGCCGCGGGCGATGCCCTGGGCCGCTATCAGCCGCCGCTCGCCCTGAGCGGCATCACGGCCCCGGCGCTCGGCGATATCGATCTCGACGGCCTCCCGGAGATCCTGTGCGCGGCACGTGAAGGTGTTGCCGTTCTGGAGTACAGCGGCGCGCTGACCCTCAACTTTCCGGTCCCCGCGGAAACGATCGATACCGCAGCACGTCCCGGCAGCCTGGTCTTCGCCCGCCGGCGCGACAACAGTGCCGCCTGGCTGGCCTGCGCGGGCAGCGACGGACTCGTCCATGCATTTAACCAGCGCGGCGAGATCCAGGCAGGATTCCCGCTCAAGGCCGGCGTAACCTCCGCGGCCGCCCTGGTGCTGGAGGATCTCGACGGCGACGGTTCGCTCGAGCTGGCAGCGGCCGGGAACGACGGCAGTCTCAGCCTCTTTAATCTCGGTCTCGCGGCCGACGCCTACAGCTGCTGGGGAGAGACCGGCGGCGCCCTTCGCGCCTTCAGCCTCCCCGGAACTTCGCAAGCCGCCGCTCCGGAGTCCGACCTGATGCCGGCCAAAAAAGTCTTCTGCTATCCCAATCCCGCCGCAGCGGGACAAAGCACCATCCGCTTCACCCTGACCCGCCCGGCCGATGCGGTGCGCGTGCGGATCTTTGATCTCGCCGGCAACCTTGTCGCGGAACTGGAGCAAACCGGGCTGCTCAGCGGTGATCATGAATTGGTCTGGAATGTCGCGCGCGTGCAGAGCGGCGTCTACCTCGCCAGGGTGACGGCGGAGAGCGGCGGCGAATCCCGCTTCGAAATCATCAAAATTGCCGTGACCAATTGAGCTTCAACTGCAGCAGGGGAGGAGTCACATGCGATGCAAATGGGCCGTGCTGCTTGACCTTGAGGACAAGTGGCCCGTGCGCGTCCTCAGCCATATCTCTTTTGAGAAGCACCATGCCGAGTGCGATCTGGACGATCACCATCCCTTCACACTCATGAAATGTGACAGCTATGTTTTCCGGATGAGCGGCTTTCCCATCGCCTTCTAGACAGGATAGACACACCACTATGGAATACCTCTACTTATGAAATGGAGCAGTATCAGATCTTGCACCGCCGGCGCCTCTTTTTGCGCGCTGCTGCTTTTCCTCCTGGCAGCACATGCACTTGCCCAGGAAGAGCCGATCAACCATCCCGAGCTGGACTGGTACACGATCAAGACCGAGCACTTCCAGATTCATTTTCACACGGGTGCCGAGCGCACCGCCCGGACGGTCGCCAAGGTCGCCGAGGAGATCTACGGGCCGGTCACCTCTCTCTATGCTTTTCGGCCGAAGGGAGAGATCCATTTCATCGTCAAGGATTACGATGACAATTCGAACGGTGCCGCCTATTATTATGACAACAAGGTCGAGATCTGGGCGCCGCAAATGACCTTCATCCTGCGCGGCACCCATGACTGGCTGCGCAATGTCGTCACCCACGAATTCAGCCACATGATCTCCCTCGGGGCGGCGCGCAAGATGCCGCGCAAAATTCCCGCCCTCTATTTGCAGATGTTCAGCTACGAGCCGGAGAAGCGCGAAGATGTCCTCTACGGCTACCCGAATGTCATCGCCTCCTATCCGCTGGCCATGACCGCCGTGCCCATGTGGATGGCCGAGGGGATGGCCCAGATGCAAACGCCGGGCCTGCAGTATGACCTCTGGGACAGCCATCGCGACATGCTCATCCGTACGGCCATCACCGCCGGCAAGGCTTTGACCTATGATGAAATGGGCGTTTTCGGCAAGAACAGCCTCGGCAATGAGCGCACCTATAACTCCGGCTATGCCCTGATCCGCTATATGGTCCGCCAGCACGGCGCCGCAGCCCTGCAAAAACTGAGCGAGGGCCTCTCCAGTCCCCTCTCCTTTACGGCGAATGGCGCCCTCAAGGCGGCGACCGGCCAGGATGGCGAGACCCTCTACCGCGAATGGCTCGGAAGAATGGAACAGTACTATCTCCAGCGCCTGGCCGTCATCGACTCCCATCGCGTCGCCGGAGAAATCCTCACCCCCAAAGGCCTGGGGAACACCTACGCCGCCTGGTCGCCGGATGGCCGGCAGCTGGCCTATTGCGGCAGCGAAAGCAGTGACTATCTCAGCCTCACCCATCTCTGGCTCTATGACACGGCCACCGGCAAGAAAAAGCTTCTCAAGCGCGGCGTCAGCAGCCAGATCACCTGGAGCCGTGATGGCCGTTCCCTCTATTACTGCCGCATCGAACGCGGCCGTTATGGCTCGCACCTCAGCGATCTTTATCAGTACGATCTCAACTACGGGCACGAGAAGCAGCTCACCCGCCGCCTGCGCGCCTTTGCTGCCGATCTGGCGCCGGATGGCCGGACCATGGTTTGCGCGATCCAGAAGGATGGCACCGACAATCTGGTGCTGCTCGATGCCGCCGGTGCCCTGATTCGTCCGCTCACCACCTTCAAGGAGGGGGAGGCGATCAATACGCCGCGTTTCTCCCCCGATGGCCGTTCCCTCGTCTATTCCAGAGCGCGCCGCCACGGCCGGGAGCTGGTGCTGCTCGATATCGACAGCAGCACCCAGCGCACCCTGCTCACAGTGGCCGGCGATGCCCGCGATCCGGTATTCAGCCCGGATGGCCGGCGCATCTACTTCGCTTCGGATAGGAGCGGCATTTTCAATATCTACAGTGTGCGTCCCGAGGGGGACGATCTGCAGCTGTGGACCAACACCACCGGCGGCGCCTTTATGCCGGCCGTTTCCGCCACAGGAGAGCTGGCCTGGTCCGAGTTTCAGTACGATGGTTACAAGATCGCCCGCCTGGCCGCGCCGCAGCCGGTGCCGCCGGCATGGGCCGCTTATCCCGAGGCGGATAACGCCGAAGCCCTCGGATTAACCGAAGCGGAGACCCCCGCCAGCCTGATCGCACTGCGCGACTACGACGACACCCGTCTGCCGGAGTACAAGATCGAGCCCTACGAGATGACCTACGGCCAGATCTCGCTGCTGCCCAGGGCGATGATCGATTACAAGACGCTCAAACTCGGCAGTTATTTCACCGCCAGCGACATCCTTGATCGCTACTCCATCTTTGGCGGCGCCACACTCAACAAGCAGATGGATCTCGACGCCTTCGTCATCGCCGAGATGCGCCGGTTCAAGCCGACGCTTTTCGTGGAGCTCTATGCCTTCTCCCGCCATATCAAGCGTGATATCGAGGTGATCGAGGATTATCCAATCAAATCCCGGGTGGATATCCGTTTCAATATCCTTGAGGCCGATCTCGGCGGCCGGATCAATCTTGCGGAAGGCCAAACCCTGCGCGCCGCATTCGCGCACAGCCGCTACACCAGCAAAATCGGCAACTTCTTTTTCAAGGGGATCGATTGGGTTTCGCCGGCCAACACCTATTTTATCGGCAACCAGTTTTCCGCGACGTGGAATCTCAATGCAGTGGCCCCGGGTGTGACCTCCGATATCAACCCGCGCGGGGGCCGCAAGGCCGAGTTTCGTTATGCCTACGAGCGCAACCGCTTCTTCGAGGATTTCGCCACGGACAACAGCTATGGCACGCTTCAGGAGGTGTACGCTCACTACAATTACCACAAGATAGAAGTCAATTGGCACGAGTACATGCCCGCGCCCTGGGCGCACCGGCATGGCCTCTCCGCCAACCTCCAGGCGGGCTGGATCGATCGTCCGGTCGACAGCTTTTTCAACTTTTTCGCTGGCGGCCTGCCGGGCCTGCGCGGCTACCCCTACTACAGCATCGAAGGCCGCAAACTGCTCCTCGGCCGTTTTGCCTACCGCCTGCCGCTGCTGACCGGATTTCAAAAGCAATTCATGCACCTCACCGGCGACAATCTCGTCCTCGGCGCCTTTTTCGATTATGGTAATGCCTTCAACCAGGACCGGGTCGATCTCAGCCGCTTCAAACGCGCGGTCGGCGGTTCGCTGCGTGTCGGTGCATTCTCCTTTTACGGGTTTCCGACCGCCCTCTCCTTCGAGGCGGCCTATGGCCTGGATCGCGTCGAAAACGGCGGACAACGCTACGGCCGGGAATGGAGATACTACCTGATGGCACTTTTCGATTTTATGGATTGATGGAAGGGAGATGAAGATGAAAAAGGTTCTCCTGGCCGCCCTGGTGGGATTGGCGGCAGTGGCGAATGCAGGGGATTGGCATGATTTTATCCTGGCCAGCCCACACACCCGGCTGGCTCTGGCGGATACCCTCGCAGCGCCGGATTCGAGCGCTGAGGCTGCCGTATATGAGATCGCCCCCAAGATGCCGGCCAAGGCGCTGCTGCTGTCGGCTGTCGTGCCGGGCGCTGGTCAAATCTACGACGGTTCCTGGCTCAAGGCCCTGGGTTTCCTGGGCGTCGAGGCGGCCAGCTGGTATTTTTACAGCGACTACCAGAGCAAAGGCAAGGACATCGAGACGGAGTATGAAAAATATGCCGACACGAACTGGAGCGAGGCCCAATACTGGCAGGCCATTGCCTCCATGTCCGGTAAACCAGCCGGCGATATCGAAGCCCTGCGGGAGTGGGAACATCTCAATTTCAGCCATGGCCTGCATCTGACCAAGGATCAGCAGTATTACGAGATGATCGGCAAGTACAATCAGTTCAATTATGGCTGGAATGATATCTATACGACCACCCCGAGTCCGACCGACAAGATGACCTACCTCAAGGAACAGATCCGCTCCCCCCGCCGCCTCTATTATGAAACCCGACGGGATGCCAGCAATCGCAATTTCAAGCACGCTACCACATGCCTGACCGTGGTCATCCTCAATCACATGACCAGCGCCCTGGAAGCGGTATGGACCGTCAGCCGCCATAATCGGGAAATTGCGGCGGCCCAGCTCTACTTTGAGCCGCTGCAACAGGACGCGAAGCGCTATACCGCCCTAACCCTTCGCGTGGATTGGTGAGCCGCATGAAACGAATCGCCCTGCTGTTCTTCACCCTGGCCACCCTGGCCGCCGCTGCACCGGGAAACGCCAGCGGATCCGTCCCGCAAAGCACCAGCGGCCGGCCGCTGGTGGAGGGAGAGAAATCTAAAGGCAAAGCCCTGATGCTCTCCTTTCTCCTGCCCGGACTGGGAGAGCGCTATGCCGGCGCGACGACCAAGTCGCACATCTTTCTCGGCACCGAGATCAGCCTCTGGCTCGGCTATGCCGGCTTTCAGACCTATTCCGCCTGGCGGCGCGATGAGTACGAGGGCTATGCGGCCCGGCATGCCGGTGTCGATCCCAAGGGCAAAAACGACACCTATTACAGCAACATCGGCAATTATGCCAACATCGATTTGTATAATGCCGCCAAACTGCGCCAACGCAATCTCGATGACTATTACAGTGATGTCGCCAGCTATTACTGGAAGTGGGACACGGCAGCGAACAAGGCCCATTTCGATCAGCTCCGCATCTCCTCGGAGAAGGCGCGCAACCGCAGCACCTTTGTACTTGGCGCCATCCTCGCCAACCATCTCGTCAGCGCTATCGATGCGGTCTGGAGCGTGAACCGCTATAATAACCGTCTCGCCAACCGCCTGGAGTGGAACCTGCACTTTGGCGATGGTTTCATCCAGCCGCGCTGCCTGCTCTCCCTGCAAACGCACTTTTAGCAAAAAGCCGGAGAAGGCGAACGCCTCCTCCGGCTGAACTGCTCCGGAAACTCTCCCGATTTCCCCTTATCTTTTGTCTTCACTGACCGCGGCATGCAGCAGCCGCCGCAGCCGCCAGCGGGTCATGCCCAGCCCGATCAGCGCCAGAATGGCCAGGTGCAGGAGTTCGCCACCGACATGCCGCCACTCAGCCCCCATTTGCGTGATGCGCACAAACGCCTGCAGATAAGGCGTGCATGGCATGAGCGCGCTGAAGCCACGCACCACCCCGGGCATGGCGTCCAGCGGCCAGCTGTAGCCCGAGAGCAGGAAGAGGGGGTAGGAGGTGAAAACCAGAAACTGCATGGCGACCATTTTCTTGCTGAAAAAGGAAGAAAGGAACAGGCTGAGATAGATCACGGCCAGCAGGAAGAGCGCAGTCAGAGCCGCCAAAGCCGTGATGCTGCCGCGGAACGGGATCCGGAAGAGGGCAAAGAGGACGGTGTAGAAAAAGAGGGCATAGGCCAGAAAGAGCATGAAGTAAAAGAATCCCTTGCCGCTCATCACCGCCCAGGTGCTCTTGCCGGAGAGCCGGTACAGATCCTTCAGGGTGTTATCTTCGCGTTCGCGGGCCATACTTTCAGCCAGGCCGATCAGCAAGGTCTGCTGCAGGATCATCACCAGCAATCCGGGGATGAGAAAGTCGCCATAGCTGTCGGTGGGATTAAAGAGCGCCTTTTGTTCGGCCACGAGGGGTTCGACGATCTCGCGCGCCTGCTCCGGGTTGTACCCGGCGCTCTCAAAGTAGCGCAGGCGGATGGCGCCGCCCATTGTACCGCTCACCTCATTGACCGCCTTGCTAATGTCGTTGGCGATGAGGAAGCGGCTGGTATTGAGATAGACCGGGAGATGAGCGGTGCGGCCGCTCTTGAGGTTCCGGCTGAAATCCTCGGGAATGTAAATAATGCCGTGGACGCGCATCTGCATCAAGGCTTCGCGGGCCGCGGCAAAATCGGCCACCGGTTCGGCCACGCGGACCAGCTGGTGGCTGTCGAGATAGCGGATGAAATCGCGCGCGACCTGGGAATGATCCTGGTCGACAACGGCGACCGGCACATCCCGTTCACTCTTGGGGCTGTAAATCGAGCCATAGAAAAAGGCGTAAAAAAGCGGGGCAACCAGGATCACGAGAAATACATTGGTGTCCGCATGGATGCGGCGGACTTCCCGGCGCACGACCGCCCACCAGCCGCTGATTTTGCTGCGGATCATCGCGCGCCTCCTTCCCGGTCAGGAGCGATCGGCCCCGGCGCCGGCAAATGACGGCCGCGGTAGTGCAGCACCGCCCAGCTGACCAGAACGGTGATGAGGACAAAGGAGGCCAGAATCTCGATCTCGTGGCGCAAGGCCCGCAGCGGTGCCCCCATCTGGTACACCTTGATGAATGCGGTGAGAAAGTGGGTGAAGGGCATGATCTGCGCGAAGAGTTGATGGATGCCCGGCATCCCCCAGAGGGGATAGGTATAGCCGCTGAACATGAAGGCCGGGGTGTTGATGAATACCGCAGCCTCGGTTGCCAGCATCTGGTTATGCACCAGAGTGGAGATCATCAGCCCCAGGAAGAACGATGCGGCGATAAAGAGCAGCATCAGGGCGAAGAGCTGGCCGATGGAGCCGGCCACGGGGATGTGAAAGAGCGGAAAGATGATCCCGATCAATCCGAGGGCTGTGGCGCCGTGCAGCAGCAGATGCGGCAGCGATTTGCCGAGGAGCACCGCCCCGGCGCGCCCATGGGCCATCCGGAAAAGCCCGGGAAGGGTGCCCTCATGATACTCGGCCGAGATCACCAGCACGGCCACCAGCATGATCAGCATTTGCATCAAGGCCGGAAGCAGCCCCGGCACCAGATAATTGGCATAGTTGTAGGCCGGATTGAACAGCGGCTGCGCATCGACACTGACCGGATTGGCCAAGGCTATGGCCTGCCCGGCTCCGAGACCGCGAGAACCCAGCTTTTTCATCAGGATGCCCGCGGAGATGGTGCGACTGATGGTCACCCCCTCCTTGTAAATCATATTTCCGGAGAGCAGATTGATATGGTTACGGTACACCACCATCCGCGCCGGTTCTCCTCTCTTGATATTCCGCTCCATGCCCTTCGGCAGGTAAAAGGCCCCCTGGATCCGCCCGGCGCGGATGCCCTCCTCGATCGCGGAGACCGACTGGACCTCGGCCACGATTTTGAACAGCCGGTCCGAGGCGACAGCGCGCACGATGGTGCGCGAGATCTCCGAGTGATCGCCATCGAGAACTGCCACCGGCAAGTCCTTGACCACCTCGCTCCGGTAGATGGCGGCCACCGCGAGAAAAAGAATGACCGGCAGGACAATCATCAACAGGTAGAGGCTTTTACGGCTGGCGATCCGGCGCCATTCGCGTGCCATGATACGCGCCACAGCCTGGATATATTCGTTCATAGGGATGTGCCCGATCTGCTTGGCTAAAGTGTCACCCGTGCGGTCATACCCGGCACAAGTCCGGCGATGGGTTGCTGCGGGCGCAGATGGATCTCAAGCGTCTTGAGATCGAAATCGCCCTTTTGATTGGTGGCGCGCCAGGTCGCAAAGTCCGCCATCGCCGCAATATAGGTCACTTTGAAGGGGTAACTTCCCGTGCCCAGCGCCGGGATAACGACCTCCATGACTTGATCCTTCCGGATCGAGGCCATCTGGTCTTCACGCACTTGCAGAACCACCCAGGCATCCTTCGCATCAACCAGCGTAAATACCGGATACCCCGCAGCGACCATCTCGCCGGGATCGACAATGCGCTTGTAGACCTCACCCTCCACCGGGCTCTTGATCTGGACCTCGTCCTGGTAGGCCCGCGCCTCGGCCAGCCCCTGTTCGGCCTGATGGTAGAGCGCTTCGGCCGCCTCTATCTCCTCACTGCGCGCCCCCTTGAGCACCATCTGATATCTGGCATGCGCGGCATCGAGCTGTTCCCTGGCCGCCTTGTACTGGAACTCGACCTGGTCGTGCTCCTGTGTTGAAATGACGCTGTCGCGGTAGACCGAGCTGATGCGATTCCAGGTCTTTTCCGCCAGCTCGAACTGGTGCTTTGCCGTTTCGTAGCCCTTGGCGGCCTGTTCCTTTTCTTCGGGACGGGCGCCATGACGGGCCATCTCCCATTTGGCCTGGGCGGCGGTCATCAAGGCGCGCGCCTGCTCGACCTTGGCGTCGATCTCGCGGCTCTGCAGCCGCGCCAGGACTTGGCCACGCTGAACCTGCGTGCCCTCCTGGACAAATACGCTGTCGATCCGTCCGGGAAGTTTGCAGGCGACATCCACCTCGGTACACTCGATCAAGCCCGTCAGGACGACCTTGCTTGCGGTGAAGGCGCGAATCGTCAGGGTCAACAGCGCGATCAGGGCCAGGGCGGCCGGGATCAGTAAAATGGATTTGGCGCTTGATTTCATCGGATTTCCTCCAGCCGGTATGCCGGCGGTTGATAAAGCAGGGATTCGCAACTTAATGCCGGTTCCATACGGCCAGCAACTGGTCGGGCTTGCCGGCGGCGACATAGAGATCCGCCAGAGCCGAATAATAGGCGTGCAACGAGCTCAGGCGCTCCAGAAGGATGCGCTCCTGGGCCAGACGGGCATCCACCACCTCCAACGAGGTGCCCAGGCCCGACTGGAAACGCTTGTCGTTGAGCCGGAGATTTTCATCCGCCAGCGCCAACGTGGCCGCCAGCTTGTCATAGCGCGCGCGGGCATTGGCCGCATCCCGCCATGCCTTGTTCACCCACAGATCGACCTGCTGCTGCGCATCCTTCTGGATATGCTCGACCTCGCGTTCGAGATGCGCCGACTCCTGGAGAGCATGCATCCGCTTGAAACCATTGAACAGCGTCCAGTTGGCCTGCACGCCCACGACCCAGCGCGGCTCCAGGGCCGAGAGATACTCCGGATACATCTCATATTTGCCGAAACCGGCCACCTCCGGCAGCAATTCGGCTCGAGCTACCGCAGATTTCTGCCGTGCCGCTCGTTTTTTCATCGCAACCATTTGCAGCAGCGGCTGGTTCTCCTGGGCCGAGCGCTTCATCCCGACGAGTGAATCGGCGGCGGCGTTGAACACCAGACTGTCGGCAGCCACCAGCGGGGAGGTGGACTCCATCCCGAGGGTATTGGCCAGCGATATGCGCGCCAGCTCGAGTTTGTTCTGGTCATCGAGGAGATTGCGCTCGGCATCGGCCACGGCCACTTCCGCCCGCAGCAGATGGTAGCGGGCGATGAGGCCTTCGTCAAAGAGACGCTGGGCATCCTGGCGATGGCGTTGCATTCCCGCCAGCACGTCGGTGCGCGTGGCAACGACCTGCTGCAGCAGGGCCACGGTGAAATAGGCGCTCGCCGCCTGCCGGAGAACCTGATGGCGCGTCTGGACGAGCTCGGCGGACGCGGCCTCCTCCTCCGCAGAGGCATATTTTTTGGCGGCGATCAATTTGCCGCCCATGAAAAGCGGCTGCACCCCGACCAGGGCGGCGCTGGGATAGTCCTGCTTTTTGAGAGTCTCCGAGAAGGGCGGCAGCAGGCCATCCAGCGTTGCCGTATACTTTTGGTTCAGGGCCTGGCGCTGCGCGGCGCCGAGAGGGGCCTGGCCCTGGAGCAGCGTATAGATGTTGGCCATCTCGGTCTGGTTTCCGGCCTGGATGGTGATGATGGCCTCACGAATGGGATCGAGGTCGATGGCGAGCGGCTCGTCGAGGTGATTGTAGCTCGCCTGCACCCTGGCGCTCGGGAGAAAGTTACCCCAGGCGGACTTGTTGGCCTGTCGCTTTTGCTGGAGGCGCTCTTCGTACTGGCGGATGCGCTCATTGCCGCGCAGCGCCGCCTGGATCGCCTCCTCGAGAGTCAGCGATTGCGCGGGAAGCAGCGACGGCAGGAGCAGAGCCGCCAGAAGAGTGACGATACTTGGTTTGATCAACGACATGGGAGTGGACTCCGGATTAATAATGAATATTTCTACATTAATAAAGTGACGCTGTTCGGCCCCCGCCGGGCCGGTGCTGGTGCGTGCGAACGGTTGCGGATTTGAGTGGTCGGGGCCATGTGCGCACGGGGCAGCGCAGGCGAGGTCAGGTACCGTCGCTATCGCGCACCTGGATGCCCTTGTGCACGATGGTTTTTACTTCCTGGCAGATGCCAGTGAGGGAGATCTGTTCGGGATTCTGGGCCCATTGGTGGATCAGGTAACGGATGCCGCCAAAGAAAAAGAGCCGGGTGATCCGGAAGTCGATATCCTGGCGGAAGATGCCCTGCTCCGTGCCTTCGATCAGGACCTCCTGGGCGATGGCGAGGAAACGTTCATAATAGGGCATAAAGGCGTTGTCCTGATGGAGCAGGAGGTGGTTCTGCTCGTTGACAAAAACCAGGGCCAGGGCCGGCTTGTTGATAAAGAGGCCAAAGATGGAATCGAAGAGCCGGTCCAGTTTTTGCGCGGGCTCGAGATCCAGGCGCAGTGTCAGGGTCTCGATCTCCGCGGCGAGGCGCTTCCAGAGATCGTGGAAGATGCGGTCGAGGATCTCCTCTTTGCTGGCGAAGTAGAGATAGACGCTGCCAGTGGCCACGCCCGCCTGATCGGCGATGGTGGACATCCTGGTTTTGTGATACCCGTTTTCGGAGAAAAGCAGGATGGCCGCCTGGAGGATATCCTGCTCCTTGTTGCCTTCTTTGGTGCGCATGCAGTGGTTCTCAGTATTGTGAATAATGAATCATTTGTCAATATACGACAATTCGGGGCCAAATCAAAGGATTATTCTTGGCTTTTTTAACTTCTTGTTTGTATATTGAACAGCCGGCCCGCGCCGGGCCTCCTGCTGTATTTACCAATCGAGGAAAGGAAGAATTCATGCGTCGCGCTCCCACCCTGATCCTGCTCGCGGCCGCCCTGCTTTTTTCTTTGGCGTCTGCCGCCTTCAGCTATGAAACACTCCCCGACGGCCTGCTCCTCCATCTCGACAAAAAGCTGGCTTCCGGGACCGCCCGTCTCAAGATCGAGGTCTGCGGCGACGAACTCATCCGCGTCGTCGCCTCACCGGCTGATACCTTTTCGGCCCGGCCCAGCCTGATGCGCGTGCCGCTGCGTGAAGCCGTCCCGGCCTGGCGCGTCAAAGAGCGGGGCCTCTACCTCGAAGTGACCACCGCCAAACTCCGCGTCCGGGTCCACAAGACCACCGGGGCCGTCTCTTTTTATGACCGCACCGGCAAGCTGATCCTGGCCGAGCGCGCCAACGGTCGCATCTTCACCCCGGCGGTGGTCATGGAAGAGCAGGCCGACCACATCCAGCAGCTCTTCCATTCGCCGGCCGATGAGGCCTTTTACGGCCTCGGCGAGCAGCAGAATGAGATGATGAACTACAAAGGACAGGATGTCGATCTTTTTCAGCTCAACATCCTCGACGTCAATCCCTTTCTGGTTTCGAGCAGGAATTACGGGCTGCTCTGGGACAATACCTCGCAGACCCGGTTCGGTGATACCCGCGATTTTCAGCAGCTCTCCGGACTCAAACTCTATGACCGGAAGGGGCTTGCCGGCGGCCTCAGCGCCGAGTATTTCCGCAACACCGATTTCACCAACCTCTTCACCGAGCGCACCGAACCGCGCATCGCCCACGAATTCATCGATGTCAACGATTCCTATCCCGACGGGTTCAAGGAGCAGGTCGGCAGCGTGCGCTACTCCGGGCTGATCGAAGCGCCGGAGAGCGGCGAGTTCAAGTTCCGCCTCTATGCCTCCGGTTTTTACCGGATGTGGCTGGACGGCAAACTGGTCGCCGACGGCTACCGCCAGAACTGGCTGCCCTGGACCACCCTGCCGCGCCTGCAGATGATCGCCGGCAAACGCTATGATCTCCGCATCGAATGGATTCACATGGGCGGCTATATCGGCCTCACCTATCTGCCCCCCGACCGGATCACGCCGCCGAACAGCCTCTCGCTGTGGTCCCAGATCGGCGATCAGATCGACTATTATTTCGTCCATGGCCGCAACCTCGATGAGGTGATCCATGGCTATCGCACCCTCACCGGACATGCGCCGATGATGCCCAAATGGGCCCTCGGCTTGTGGCAAAGCCGCCAGCGCTACACCTCGCAGGAGGAGATTCTCTCGGTCGTCCGGGAGTTCCGCGCCCGCAAGATCCCCTTCGACAATATCGTCCTCGACTGGTTCTACTGGAAGGAAGACCAGTGGGGCAGCCATGAATTCGATCCCGCCCGTTTCCCCGATCCCAAAGGCATGGTCGACCAGCTCCACCGGGATCTGCACACCCAGATCATGATCTCGGTCTGGCCCAAATTCTACATCGGCACGGCCAACTATCAGGCCTTCGCGGACCGCGGCTGGCTCTATCCCCGCAACGTCCAGGTGCAAGAACGCGACTGGGAGGGCCCGGGCCACACCCGCCCCTTCTATGACCCCTATCGCCCTGAGGCGCGCCAGCTCTACTGGGATCAGATCAATACCCATCTCTTCAGCAAGGGCTTCGATGCCTGGTGGCTCGACGCCACCGAACCGGACATCCACAGCAACCTCTCGCTTGAGGAGACCCGGCGGCGTATTGGCCCGACCGGACTGGGCTCCTCTTCGCGTTACCTCAACAGCTACACCCTGGTCCATTCGGGCGGCATTTACGAGCATCAGCGCGAGACCCGGCCGGACCAGCGGGTCTTCATCCTCACGCGCTCGGTCTTCGCCGGCCAGCAGCGCTATGCTGCCGCCACCTGGAGCGGCGATATCGTCACACGGTGGTATGATCTCAAGGCGCAGATCTCCGCCGGGCTCAATTTCAACCTCTCCGGTGTGCCCTGGTGGACCATGGATATCGGCGGTTTCTCGGTCGAGCCGCGCTTTGAACGCAATGTCAAGCCCGAGGACCTCGAGGAATGGCGCGAGCTCAATGCCCGCTGGTTCCAGTTCGGAACCTTTGTGCCGCTGCTGCGCGTCCATGGCGAGTATCCCTATCGCGAAATGTTTAACATTGCTCCGGCCGGGCACCCGGCCTACCAGGCCATGCTCGCCTACGATCAGCTGCGCTACCGCATGCTGCCCTACATTTACTCCCTGGCCGCACAGGTGACCCTGCACGACTATACCTTCATGCGCGCCCTGGTCATGGATTTCCCCGGGGACCTGAAGGTCCGCGCGATCGGCGATCAATACATGTTCGGTCCGTCGATCCTGGTCAATCCGGTCACCACCTACATGGCGCGCACCCGCATGCTCTATCTCCCGGCCGGCACCGGCTGGTATGCGCTCAAGTCGGGGCAATTCATCGCGGGCGGGCGCGAGATTACCGCGGATGCGCCGTTGAGCGAGATCCCGTTGTACGTGCGCGAAGGGGCGATCCTCCCCTTCGGCCCGGAGCTGCAGTATGTGATGGAAAAACCCGCCGATCCCATCCGCCTTTATGTCTATACCGGCCGGGATGGCTCGTTCACCCTCTATGAGGATGAGGGGATCAATTACAACTATGAGCAGGGGCAATATGCCACGCTTCCGATCACCTGGTCGGAGAAGGAGCGCAAGCTGACCCTGGGCGCGCGTCAGGGCGAATTCCCCGGCATGCTCCGCGAGCGCACCTTCGAGATCGTCTGGGTCAGCGAACAACATCCGATGCCGCTCGATTTCGCGGCGGTGCCCTCCGCCACCGTCCGCTATAGCGGTGCGGCCACGACCGTCCCCATGAACCCGTGAAGAAGAGGAACACCATGAAAATCCCGCGCAAGATGGCCATCTCTCTCTCATTTGCCCTGCTGGCGGCGTTGGCCGCCCTAGCGAGCGGCTGCGCCGGCCCCGCGGCGCCGTCGCGCCGTATCGAGCGATTCACCAAGGCATGGAAATTCAACCTCGGAGATCTTCCCGGCGCCCAGGAACCCGGTTTCGCCGACAGCGGATGGCGCACCCTCGACCTGCCGCATGACTGGAGCATCGAGGGGAGCTTCGACCAGAATAATCCCGCTACCACCGGTGGCGGCGCCTTGCCGGGCGGCATCGGCTGGTACCGCAAGAGCTTTGCGCTGGCGTCAGGCGACTCGGGCCGCAGCATCTTTATCGATTTCGACGGCGTCTACCGCAACGCCGAGGTCTGGATCAATGGCCATTACCTCGGCAAGCGGCCCTACGGCTACAGCTCGTTCCGTTACGAGCTCACCCCGTGGCTCCGGTTCGGCGCCCGTGCCAATCTTGTGGCCGTGCGCGTCGACAATTCGCAGCAGCCCAATTCCCGCTGGTATTCCGGCTCGGGCATATATCGCAATGTCTGGCTGACCGTCACCGGGCGCATCCACGTCGATCATTGGGGCACCTGGGTCTCCACGCCGGTGGTTTCGGCGGAAAAGGCGGAGATCCGGCTGCAGACGCGGGTATGCAATGCCACGGAACAGGCGCAGCAGGTGACGGTGGAGACCGATATCGTCGATCCTGCCGGCAAGAGGGTGGCGACCCTGCGCGATGAAAAGAACCTGCAGCCGGGTGCGGCGGCCACGGTCGAGCAGAAAACGGCACTACCACAGCCTGCGCTCTGGTCGGTGGCCAGCCCGGTCCTTTACCGCGCGGTCACCCGGATCCGGGCGCAGGGCGGGGAAGAGGATCGCTGCGAGACGAGCTTTGGCATCCGCAGCTTCGTTTTCGATCTCGAGAAGGGATTTTCCCTCAACGGTGTGGCGATGAAACTGCTTGGTGTGTGCAATCACCACGACCTCGGCTGTCTGGGCGCGGCGGTCAATGAGCGCGCCCTCGAGCGGCAGCTCGAGCTGCTCAAGGCTATGGGCTGCAATGCGATCCGCACCTCGCACAATCCTCCGGCCCCCGAGCTGCTCGATCTCTGCGACAGGATGGGATTTCTGGTGATGGACGAGGCCTTTGATATGTGGAAGATGGAGAAGAATCCCTTCGACTATCATCTCGACTGGGATGAATGGCACCGCCGCGATCTCGAAGATCTGATCCTGCGCGACCGCAACCACCCGAGTGTAGTGTTGTGGAGCATTGGCAATGAGATCCCCGAGCAGTGGGACGACAGCGGCACCGCCATGGCGCAGGAGCTGGCCGGCATCGTCCGCGGCTTCGATCCGACGCGGCCGATCACCTCGGCCTGTAATGATCCCTCCTTGCAGAACCGCCTCATCCGTTCCGGTGCCCTGGACATTGTCGGCCGCAATTATCATGAGAAGGACCTGCCGAACTTCCCGAAGCAGTACCCGGGACTGAAACTGGTCGCCAGCGAGACCAACTCGGCGATCGCCACGCGGGGATCCTACGACATGCCCTCCGACTCGGTGCGGATCTGGCCGATCGAATGGAACAAAATCGGGCCGATGAATCCCGATCTGACCTGTTCTGCCTATGACAACTGCCACGTTCCCTGGGGTTCCACCCATGTTGATACCTGGCGGATCGTACGGGATTCTCCTTTTGTCTCCGGTATGTTCATCTGGACCGGCTTTGACTATCTGGGCGAGCCAACGCCCTATCCCTGGCCGGCGCGGAGCTCCTATTTCGGCCTGATCGATCTCGCGGGCTTCCCCAAGGATGGCTATTACTTTTACCAGGCGGAATGGACCAAAGCTCCGATGCTGCACCTCTTTCCGCACTGGAACTGGAAGCCTGGTGAACTCATCGATGTCTGGGCCTATACCAACCAGGAAGAGGTGGAGCTTTTCCTGAACGGAACCTCCCTGGGCAAAAAGGTCAAGACCGCCGCTACCTTCCAGCTGGTCTGGCGGGTGCCGTGGACGGCGGGCACGCTCAAGGCCGTGGCCTACAAGGGCGGAGTCCCGGTGCTCGAGGAACGCGTGCAGACGGCCGGCGCTGCGGCCAGGATCGTGCTGACGGCCGACCGCGCCCGCATCAAGGCCGACGGCCGCGATCTCTCTTTTGTCACCATCGATATTGTCGATGCCAACGGCGTGCTGGTACCGCGTGCGGATACTCTGGTCAAGTTCTCGCTGCAGGGACCGGCAACCATTGCCGGCGTTGACAATGGTCTGCAAACCAGCATGGAGTCCTTCAAGGCCGACCAGCGCAAGGCCTTCAACGGCAAGTGTCTTTGTGTGGTCCGGGCGAACGAGCAGGCGGGCACGATCGTGCTGACCGCCCGTGCGGAGGGATTGCAGGAGGGAGTTGTGGAGATTCGCAGCGAGTAGGTTGTGCGGGCCGTACCTGCGGAAGCCACAGCCCCTATTCATCTGGCGCCCACCCGGATTATGCTGGCAGGCGCAAATGCAACCTTTGACTGCAGCTCCGCAAGCCGCAGCCCCTGTTCATCTGGCGCCCACCCGAATTACCCGGGTGGGCGCACGCGTTTAGGGCCTTACCGGACCAGCAGCATCTTGCGCGTCGCGGCCCGGCTGCCCGCCTCGAGCCGGCAGAGGTAGAGGCCGCTGCTGAGCCGGCTGGCGTCGAAGGCGATGCGATGCACGCCCGCTTGCTGTACACTGCCATCGAGCAAAAGCGCGACCTCACGGCCGTTCAGGTCGAGGACGCGCAGGTGCACCGGACTCTCACGGGGTAGTGCGTACGAGATCATCGTCCGGGCGTTGAAGGGATTGGGATAATTCTGGCCGAGATCAAAGTGCTCGGGGGCGCCGGCCGGCGCGGAGGTCACGCCGGCGGCAGGGCTGCTGATGAGCACATATTGCACCGAGAGCGGCGGTGAGGAAAAGCGGATGCCGCCGCCCGTTTCATAGGCCAGAGCCGGCAAATGAGCCAGTCCCTCGACCGGTCCCCAGGCTGCTCCGGATGGTCCGGTGCCATTGACCGTGACCTTTTGGGCCCACTGTTCGTTGCTTGTTCCTGTGAGCGAATAAAGATAATAGCGGTCGCCCGGCTGGAACTCTTGCGGCGACAGCTCCAGGGTTTGTTCCGTGGCGCCCTTGTTGACGATCACGACCGCCAGCTCGCCGGAGGCAAAGGTGGTGGCATAGGAGAGGATATCGCTGCTGCCGCTGACCGACGATTTGACGCTGTGGTCCCCGGTGAAATGCTGCAGGTAGTAGAGATAAAAAAAGTCGGGGCGCGGACTCCAGGCCGGGATGGCGGCATTGGCGCCTTTATAGAACATCCCGCCCGACTCCCAGTGGACGAGCAGCCAACGGGCGGACATGCCAAAGTTGTTCTGGATCATTTCGCAGGTCAGCACGACGGCTTGCATGCCGTTGGCGATGGAGGTTGCGGCCTGGGGGTGATCGACCATGTTCCATTCCGTCAGTGCGACAGGTTTGCTGAAGGCTTGTTGACGGGCGATATCCTGACGGATAAAGGTGATGTTTTTCTTGATCTCATTGCGCGCCAGGTCGATCTGGCTTTTGGCCATGCTCACGCCCGTGCTGCCGAAATAGTTATGCATCACATAAAAATCAGCGGCATCTCCAACCTCCCGCAAGAATCCCTCATTCCAGGTCCGGTCCGCGATATTCCAGCTCGTTGTGCCATCATAGTGCAGGATCTGTCCGCCGATGTAAATGGTTTCGTCCAGTTCAGCCGCGGCAGCGCGCATGGAATCGGCGAAGATCCTGAAGTGACGTCCATATAAGGCCCCGGTGATGATTTTGGGTTGGCCGTCCTTGTTGCGCGTGGTATCGATTTGCCAGCCCGCCTCCCACGGACCGGCGTTCTCGTTGCCGATTTCCCAGAATCGGGTGCGGCCGGCATCATGACGGACCCATTCGGCGGCGAGATGGGCGGCTTCTTCCGCTGGTTTGTCGCCGAGGCCATAGCGGGCATAGCCATAATTGATGGTGATCAGTCCCTGAGTGGCGTTGACCTGATCGCGCAGCGAATAGTAGTTGGCCACCGTGGTCGTCCAGCTATTCACGCCGTATTGCGGCGAGAGGGCAATCGGCGCGCCGTTGTTGGCGCCATCGGGGATGGTGGAGGGCAAGTGGCCCGGATCGCCATTCCAGAAAAAGATATCGCCCCAGCTGCCGCCCGGATAGCGGATCAGGGTGGGGGCGAGCTTTTGCACATGGCCGATGAGCACCTTGTTCATCACATCATTGCCGACCCAGGCGGCCAGGGCATTGCCGAAGATATAGGGCGAAACCCGGGCGAGGGTGTCGCGGGTGGAGATGGTAATGGTCACCCCCGGAGATACCGCAGTTTTTACCGCGGTTTGGGACGGCGGTAGCATCGCGGTTCGCGGCAGAAAATCCTCGAGAAAACAATTGCCCGCCGTCTGCGCACCGAGCATCGTGCCGCCTGCGAGCACAAGGAGAGTCACCGCCCTGGAGATCTGAACATGCATGCATGATCCTCATAAAGTCGATGTTCAACAAAAAGGCCTGTGGGGGAACCACAGGCCTTGGCTGGGTTGTAGCGGGAGGCTCACCGGCCGGCGGCCATCCCCATATCAACCTTGTACACCGTCCACTCCTCCCCCGCGGTATCATCCCCGCAAATCATATAGAGGTAGTTTCCGGTGCCCCACGCCAGGTGCTTGCAGTAGGGATTGAGAATCCCTTTATAGTAAAAGTCCATCTTGCCCGTAGCCGGAGAGTAGCTCAGCAGCGGGTCAACGGCATCCGTTGCCAGCAGCAGGGTGCCGTCCGCGGCGAAAGAGATCGCCTTGAGGGTACGGCCAGCAGATGCGCTGGCGGTGGAGAGATCGACCACCAGTTCCTGCACGCCGACGCTGCCCTTGTCGCCGATGGCATAGCGGAAGATCTTGACCGGATCTGCGGCCGTCGCGCGGACGGCGACGTATACAGCGCCATTATAGCAGCGGATGGCGAGAATCTCCTGGGTGGCATAAAAGCCGGCCGAGATCGACGTGGTGGCCAGATCGAAGGGAGTCACCACCAGGTCGGTACGGGTGCCGCCTGAGAAGCAATAGCCGCTGGCGTCGAAATCGAGAAACCTGACGACTTTTCCTGAGGGGAGGTTGACCCAGCGGGCGACCGTGCCGGTGGCTACATCCAGACGGTCGATCGCACGGTTGTTGCCAGCCAGATAGAGGTTGCCATCCGGGCCGATGCTGGCATCGTACGGCACGCGCAGGGCGGTGCCGGTATTGCTCTTGTCGCCGCCCGGGGTGATTTTCTGGATGTAGCGGGTGTTGGTCTCGACGACGTAGAGATTTTCATTGGCGTCGACCGCGGTCACGGCCAGGGGCAGGTCTTCGTTAAACATGCCGACACGGCCGACCACCCCGTCGATGCGGTAGGGCTGGGCATATTGGGCGGTCAGCAGGGCCTTGTTGGAGACGACCTTGACCTGACAGGCCTCGGTGGCCAGTTTGGGCCGGCGCACCTTGATGAAGGTATCCGAGTATTCTACGACATCGGCCTTGACATCGTCAAAGAAGACGCCATTATAAAGATAGCGGTAGCTGGTGTCCTTGTCCGAGCTTTGGATGGTCAGGGTGTCGATCGCCCCGGTGAAGTTGGCGCCATGGATGGTGATATAGTTCACGCCCGCGACAGCGGCGGCCGGGTCGATGGCGGAGATCGTGACGGCAGCCGTGCTGGGCGCCGGTTCCTCCCACTTGGGTTCGGCCACATCGAATTCGCATCCGGCCATGAACAGCCCTGTTGCCGCCAGCAGGAGGGTCACAAAATGCAAAATGGTGCGAGGTTTCATCATGGTAATCTCCTTGGCCTTGTTTACAGTGAGATCCGGGCGGTCATGCGCTGGACTTTATCGAAGACCCCGTAGGGGGTATAGGCGTAATCGAAGGCAAAGCCGGCCTTGTAGACGCCGAGTCCGAACGAAAAGCCGCTGTTCTCATCGCTGGCGGAGACATATCCGCCGCGCAAGGCGAATGTATTCATGATCCGGTAATCCAGGCCCACCTTCACCTGCTCGGGATGGTCGCGATAGTGGCTGGCGTCAACGCTCATCACCAGGGTCTGATGATAGGGGACCTCCCTGAAAAGATCCATGAGGTTCATCGAGATGCCAATGGTGAAGACCAGGGGCAGCTGGAACTGCTCATAGACGTACTGGATTTCCTTGGAGAAGTTGCGCACCGACATGCCGAAGACCAGGCTCTTGACGCCCGTCTTGAACTGGGTGCCAAAGTCAAAGACCAGGGGATTGAGGCGATTGGTGCCGGTGGCTGTCGAATCCTCATAGCCGATGATGGCATGGGTCGAATCATTGTAAATCGGGATATTTTTCGATTCATTGGGGATCCTGCTGTCGCCCAGATCCTGATGGGCCAGCCGCACCTGCCCGCCGACGCTGAAACGGTCGGTCAGGGCCTTGGCGTAGCCGATGCCCACGGCATAGGCGTTGAGATCAAAGAGGCCCGTTTCCTCGTATCCCTTGAGATTGCCCGGGTCCTTGCTGACGATGGTGCCGATGAAGCTGCCGAAATCGGCATATTGCAGGCTCATGCCAAAGACGCCGTATTTGCCCTGGGCGGGATTGAGGGCCAGGCCCACGGTATAATGCCGGATGTCGGCGATCCATTCGTTATTGCTGAGCGAGAGGTCGGCGCGTTTTTCCATGTTCGCCATCCCCGCCGGGTTGAAAAAGAGAGCACTGGAGTTCATGGGCAGGCTGGTCATCGCCCCGGCCATGGCGGCTCCCTGGGCGTCGGAGACGACACTCAGGAATTTGAAACTGGTTTGCGCCAGTTTCTGATTGTCCTGGGCATTTCCACCGGTGGAGGAGAGCAGGACCAGGGAAATCCCGAACAGGAGGAGTGCGGTTATTTTCTTCATCTATCTGCTCCCTTTATCGAATAATGACGAACTTGCGGAAGGTCGATTGCCCGGCGCTGAAGATCTTGTCCCCCTTCTGGTAGATCACGTCGCCCTGCTTGTAGATCGTCTTGAGGTTTTCATCGGTGATGTCATAGCGCGCGACGCGGTCGTCGGTTGCGTAAATATCCTCGGTCACCTCGACATAGAGAATATAAATGCCGCTGACGACGATCTGGTTCGAGGAGGTCTTGGAGTCCCAGGGCTCGTCGCCGGAGCCATTGGTGTGCTGGGTCTCCCAGATCAGGGTGCCATCGTCGGTGAAGATTTTCAGCTTGCATTTGGGCGGTATGCCATAGAACATGATCCGGTCATAAGGGCCGACTTCGCCGAACTGCCACTTGCGGGAGCGGATATCGTAGGGATTCGGGACGACGCGTACTTCAGCGAGCAGATCGCCAGCGGGGCGGAGGAGGTTGGCCGCCACCGAGGTCATCGTCAGAAAGCGGCTGCTGTAGAGGGGAACGCCCGGTTTGACGTCGTTCTGCGTCCCGTCATCCTTGGACTGGATATAGTAATAATAGTTAAATCCGCGCGTTGCCGAGGTGTCATCATAGCTGTGCACGACGTCAGCGGCACTGCATTCAAAGATCTTTTCATACACCGCGCGGTAATCCTTGACCAGCCCTTCCGAACGGTAGATCACATAGCCGTTGAAATGCGGGGTCTTGTCGGCGTTGTCGGCCCAGGTCAGGCTGATGGCGTCGCCACCCGAGGCGACGGTGAAAGCGGCCGGCGCCGGCGGCGGCTGGGGGATGTTATAGCCGGAACGGAAATTGGCGCGGGCGTTTTTGTAGGTCTGCAGGGTGGAATCGACACCCGAAAAGACCCAGGCCTTCTGGTATTCCGAGACGCTCGAGGTGGTTGCGCCGTTCGGTTTGACCAGGGTGGGGGTGCCGGTACCGGCGAAGTACTGATACCAGTTGGCGCCCACCTCGCGGCATTTCTCCCAGCTCAGGCCGTTCATGCCCTCAGCAAAAATGATGTGGATGCTGTCGCCGGGGGCGAGGGTATAGGGGCCATAGCCCTGGCCGTACATGCCGCCCGAGGGATGGAGCGGATCGGTGTTCAGCCAGTCCGCATAATAGCGGCCGTCGCCGACGGCTTCCCAAAGCGATTTTTGCAGATGGCCCTCGGTCATAACGGTCCAGCGCAATTTCATCGCCGTTTCATCATACTGGCTCTGCGGATTGGTCGTTGTGGAGCCATCCGCGTTGAAATAGTTCACCGTGGCGGGCTGACCGTAATCGTCGACGTTGAACAGGGCGCCGGGACCCTTGGAGGCGAGCAAGGTGACGCAGCCGGCGAATTTGGCCGCGCCCAGCAGCCCATCGAGATTCGGGCCGCCTCCGGTCTGCTTCGGGCAACCCCAATCATAGTCGTAACCGAGGCTGGTGACGGCGTTGCGCGTGCCATAGCTTCCCTTGAGGGGGCTGTAAAAGGCATAGAAGCCGCGCAGGCTGTCAGGGCGGGAGCGATAGGGGGGACCGAAGTCGTGGGCCACCGTGCTGGAGCCCCATTCCATGCCGAAATCGCCCCAGGCCGAGCTGTAGCCGTTCGAGCAGACCCCGTTCATAGCATAGCGGTAACCGAAATAGACCCAAAAGTTCTTGAGCGTCTGGGTGTTGATCTCACCCTTGGTATTATAGATGCCGGTATTCTTGAATATATAGTCGTGGATGAAATAGCTGTCGTGGTTTTGCTGGACGAAGCCGAGCACCTTTTTGGTGACCGAGACGCCCATGGAGGTATTATAGCGGATGACGACCATGCGGTCGCTGGGGAGGTTGGGATCAACCTCATCCAGGACATCATAAAGGCTGTTGGAGGAGCCGCTCTGGTTGTCGACGATCACCTTGGGAGGTTCCTCGCGGCCGATCAGTTTGATGCTGGTTGAAAAGATCATCGACGCCTGGTTGTCGGTATCGTAGCGCGGCCCGGAGCCGATGACCTTGACCGATTTGGTTTTTTTCTCGACCGGATCGTAAAAATCAGTGGCCCCCATCCAGACCGACTTGGCGCGGGTGGCGTACTGGTCGTCGCCGTACTGGGCGGGCCAGGCGAGAAAATTGGTCGTCGTGAAGGGATAGAGTTCGCACTCGTTGCCGAAATCCATAAAAAAGCACTGGAGCTGGCCCACGCGGATCCACTCGAGATCCTGGGCAGCGGTCGTATTCAGGCTGCCGGCCAGCAGCAGGGCGCAGAATGCCAGCAGCAGGGGCAAAAGTCTGGTTTTCTTTTTATTCATCGTGCATTCCCATTCGTTAGGTTGGTGGCCGGCCATCAATCGATATCGAAGGCGAGACGAACGCCGAAGGTGATGGTCCGCGGATTCAGGAACCAGTAAGTGGAGGGATTGGGCATATCAATGTAGGCCCTGTCCTCGATGGCCTGGTCCACCTTGGTCTGCTCGACCTTGGCCCAGCGATCCTTGATCTCGGGGATCGAGATGTTGTCGGTGTAATACCAGTAGGCATCCGAGGACTTGTCGAAATACCAGGCGCGGTTGGAGGAGGGGATCGAGTTAAAGTCGACTCCGTTCTCCATCGGCTGCCAGGCTACCCCGGGCTTGCGGTAATCGCCGAATTTGTCATCACCGGGAATATTGTTATAGGCATCGCTTTTGGGTAGATGCAGGGACTTGCGGTAGTTCAGATCACCGGTGTTATTGAGGCGCCGGGTGTTGAAGAGGTTGTTGATGTCAGCAAAAACCTGCAGATTGATCTTGTTGATCTGGATGGCCTTGCTCAACCGCAGCGTGGCGTCAAAGTAATCCAGGTACTGGATATTATTCTGGATCTTGTTGTTGGTGTTGTTGTTAAAGCTGGTCGTGCCGGCATTGTTGGGATTGTAGGTCGTCCAGCCGCCCTGGTTCCAGCGCAGCAGGATGTTGGCGAGCACATCGCCAAAGATCGCATGGTTGAACACGGCCGGCCCAAACTGCCGCGGGGTCGCAAAGGTCAGATTGGCGCGCGCGAACGGAGAGGGCACCGAGCGCGTCTGATAAATATTGACGGTGTTTTCATCATAATCCTGCTGCGACTTGGGATCCTCGAAAACATAATTCTCACCAAAGGCGCCGTTGGAGGTCGCCTGGTAGGTGTAATTCAGGAATCCATAGAACCACCGTCCCGCCGATTTGCGCAGGGTCAACTCGAAGCCGCGAATATCCGAGTAGGCCGTGCTCGTCGTCACTGTGTAGGCGGTACCATAGGCCGGGCGGTAGGAGGTGGTGTTCTGCTGGTCGCTGATGTCGCGGTAAAAGGCCGCCAACTGCAGCAGGATCTGGCCGTCAAAGAGATCGTGATCGTACCCCAGCTCGTAGGCGATAGTCTTGGCCAGGGTCAAATTGGGATCGCCAAAACGAACCAGGGTATTGTCGGAAGAACGGTCGAAGCGGTACTGGGACTCGTAGGTCGGCATCTGCTTGAAATGACCATAGTTGAAGTAGAGCTTGGAACGGTCGGTGATGGGATGGGAGATGCCCAGACGCGGACTGAGCTGCCACTGGCCTTTGGCCTTGGTCAGGGGCAATTCTGCGGTTTCCGTATATTTATAGGAGTAGAACAGGGCGTTGAAGGGATCCAGCGCCCACCAGTCGGTGCGCGAGTTGCTATAGTCGAGCCGCAGGCCGGCATTCAGGATGAAGCCCTTGGTCTCAAGCTTGTCCTGGAGATAAAAGGCAGCCCGGATCGGGAAATCGCGCATCTTGATCTGGTTGTCGTATTGCAAGCCGCCGCTTTGCATGCGGATATAGCCATAGTTGAGGTTGAGGTCGTTGTAGACGAATTCGACGCCGCTCTTGACCAGATTGTTGAAATTGACCTGGCTGGTCAGGTCCGCCTTAAGCGTGGTCGCGCTGACATCGGATTTGTCGCGGGCGAGAGCGTTCTGGTTGCCTTCATTGATGCCGCTGACGATGCCGTCGATGCCGTAAAACACGCCATAGGGGGTGGCGGTGGAAAAGTAGCCCGGGATGATCTCGGTGGTTTTGGAGGTATCCCGCATCGAGGGCGAATGGGTATCATAATTGCGCTGGAAATACTCCGCCGATACCTCATAATAGGTCGATTTGTTCAGCATGTGGGTCAGTTTGGCGGAGAGAGCATGGTGGGTGCGGTCGGCAAGGCCGTAGGTCCAGTCGCTGTACATATTGAAGAGGGCATAGCCGCCCGTGCCGAGGGTAGTGCCGGCGAGCTCGTAAGGCCACTGCTTGTAGGTGGTCTCCGAGGCGCGGTTGCCGGCCATGGTGCTGATTTTTCCGGAGAGGCCGGAGATGCGCAGCTTGAGGGCATCGCTGATATCGGAATTGACGACGATGCGGGCATCATAATCCCGATAATCCGGCCGGGTGCTCGGCCAGATCAGCAGACTCTTCTGGCCGCGATAGGAGGCGAAAAAGCGCAGGTTGCCCAGCATTTTCGAAACCAGCGGCACCGGACCGCCGACGCCGCCATCGATCTCATAATCCGGCTCATCATTGATCTGGCGCTTGCGGGTATAATACTGGAAAACCCGTTGCGCCGCCAACGGCGTCAGATCGTTGCTGGGATCGTTGTCGGTGCAGAGCTGCTGCGACACCGCGTTCCAGCCCTCGAACTCGAGATACTTGGACTGCGTGTAGGTGTCCCAGGCGCCACTGGTAGTGCCGGTCCAGCAGACGGCGTCGTCATAGAAGGGGCGCAGCCAGTAGGATTGCGTCGAATTGACATCGGGCATGTCTGATCCGTGGAAATACTTGCGCGTCGGCGGTGTCAGACGCAGATTAAGGCTGCCTGAATAACCCTTGGCCTTGCCTTCATTGGTGACGACGTTGACGATACCGGACTGCACCTGGCCGTATTCCGCATTAAATCCGCCGCGTTCGACGGAAATCTCGCGCACCGTGCTCAGAGCGACCTTGGTCAGCGCCTGGTTGTTGCGTGGATCGCGCATGGTCACACCATCGACCATAAAGAGGGCTTCATCGAGGCCGACCCCGCGGATATTGGTGCCGTCGATACCGGCCTGCATGCCCATGACGTCGGTGACATTGGCGACCGGCAGGCTCTTGAGCTCCGCGCCGGAAACCGCCACGACACTGGTCGCCACGTCCGGCTTGATCAGCGGCCGTTCGGCGACCACTACCACATCGCCGATCTCGATCGCTTCCTGGACCATGGCGACATCGATGCGTGCGGTCTGGTCAATATAAACCCGGACGTCATGGACGATCGTCTTCTGATGCCCCAGGAAGGTCACTTGCAGGGAGTAGGTCCCGGGCGGGACCTCAAGAATGGTGTACCGTCCGCTGAGATCGGTCACTGCACCCAGGCGTGTGCCGTTGACGAGAATGTTGGCCCCGGGCAGGGTTTCTCCCGTCGCCTTTTCGGTCACGGTACCGGCGATCTTGCCGGTCGTACCCGAAAAGAGCGTACCCGCCAGCATGAGCGACAACAGCAAAATCCATCCCAGCAGGTTGTTCGGTAGTTTCATGTTCCTTACCTCCAGGAAATGATAAATAGGAATTGAATCGAATGGTTTATTGCGTTATATTTTCCCGTGCATCCAGCACGGATCCCCTTCATGGAGAATACGATGAAAAAAAAAGAGCGCCAGGCCGCCCTCCGGGCCATCGATCCCCGGCGAAAACGGCTCTTCACCTTGCTGCTCGTTGCCTTGCCCTTTCTCTTCCTGGGCTTGATCGAGCTTTTCCTGCGCACGATCGATTTCGGCCCTGACCTGGCCCTCTTTGCCCGGGAACATTGGGCCGGCCGCGACTGGTATACCCTTAATCCCGGCTGCAAGGACCGCTATTTCAGCCGCACCTCGTTTACCCCGGATCCTTCACCGGAGTATCTGGCTGCCGAAAAACCGGCTGGAACCTTTCGCATCTTTTGCCTCGGCGGCTCGACGACCGTCGGCTATCCGTACTGGTACAACGGAGCCTTTCCGGCTTTTCTGCGCGACCGTCTCAAGGCACTCTGCCCGGACCGCCCGGTGGAGGTGATCAACCTCGGCATGACGGCTACCAATAGCTATACGGTGCTCGATATCGGCCGGGAGCTGTTCCGCTACCAGCCCGATCTCCTCATTGTCTATGACGGGCACAATGAATTTTATGGCGCGCTCGGGGTCGCCTCGCGCGCGCGCCTGGCGCCCTCGCGCAGCCTTAACCTCCTCTATCTGCGCCTGGTCCATTGGCGCACCTTTCAACTGGTCCGGGAGGTCATTCATCGCCTGCGCGGCCTGGCCGGCCAGCCGGCCGCAACGGAACTCAACCAGGCCACGCTGATGGAACAGGTCGCCGGGAGGCGGACCGTGGTGCAGGGAAGCCGCCTGTATCGGCAGGCCCTGGATATTTTTCAACAGAACATGGAGGATCTCGCCGCGGCATGCCGGCCCCGGCATATACCGGTCATCTTTTCCACCCAGGCCTGCAACCTGCGCCAGCAGGCACCCTTTGTCTCGGAGCATGCAGCGGGCATGGCGCCGGAGATGCTGCGGTCATTTCAGAGTCTGTACCAGAGCGGCTGTGATTTGCAGGCCCGGGGTCAGGCCGATTCCGCCCTGGTGCGATTTCATGCAGCAGCGGCGCTTGATTCCGGCTATGCCGACCTCCATTTTCGCATCGCGGCCTGTCTGGACGGCGCCGGGAGGGCGCGGGAGGCCGAGTCCGAGTATCGCCGCGCCCGGGATTTGGATGCTCTGCGGTTCCGGACCGACAGCCGCTTCAACGCTGCGATCCGCGCCATGGCCGGACGGGAGGGGTGCCTGATGGCGGATATCGAGGCGTTCCTCCGGGCGGCTTCGCCCGATTCCCTGATCGGCCGGAATCTCATCAGCGAACATCTCCATCCCACGGCTTTCGGGCAGTTTCTCATGGCCAGGGAGTACGCCCGCATCATGCAGCGGCAGGGCCTCCTCGCCCCGGCCGGCCGCTGGGGCCGCGATGACGCGGGGGGCGACAGTCTGCTCTGGCAGAACCGGCCGCTGACACCGGTCGATGAGTACATGGCAGCGCGCAAGATCGAATTTCTGACCGCGCGCTGGCCTTTCCACACCCAACCATTAAGGGTCACTCCTGTGCCCGCCACAGACACCCTGCGCATGCTCGCCGACCAGGCGGTGCATAACCAGATCGGCTGGGTCACGGTGCACGAG
>Ga0116170_10000078_pt1 | contig 90319 bp, 77 predicted proteins | sample AD_JPNHW1_MetaG_FD_89797 | JGI IMG/M metagenome (GOLD analysis project Ga0116170, IMG submission 89797) | Active sludge microbial communities of municipal wastewater-treating anaerobic digesters from Japan - AD_JPNHW1_MetaG | ecosystem: Engineered > Bioreactor > Anaerobic > Digestate | place... | reverse complement strand
GACGGCGGCGATCGTGGCGGATGACGGATTGATCGAGTTCATCGCGGAGGGAGATATCAAGAATACGGGAACGCTGCAGGCGAAACGCGGTTCGATCGAGATCGATGCCACAGGGGATGTGGAGAATGAGGGGACTATCGAGACGCTATCTTTGCATGAGCATGGTTATACATTCCGTTCGACGGGAGTTTTAAAGGGCGGGGATGTGTACATGAACAATACGGATGGCGCCGGTTATTTGAGCGGAACGCTCGGGTCGAACGTGACGGACGCCGGTGAGATCATTGTAAACGGGGACATTACGCTTTCCGACAGCATTACGATTACGGCGGGTACCGCGTTCACGATGGGGCAGGGTTATACAATCACGGGCGGTGGGAAGAACCTGACGATAAGTTCCTCGGGTTCCTCGACGATCGGAAAGGTCACAGGCGTTAATGACCTGATCCTGAGCCAGAACGGCTCGGCCGTGACGTATCAAGTGCAGAACGCGGTGACGTTAATCGGCGACTTGACGGTGAACACGGGAGTGACGCTCACGGGCGGACACAGCGTGACCGTCGGAGGCGGAAGCGTCACGGGGGACGGGACGATCAACATGACCGGCGGTACATTTACGGTGCTCGGGCCGGGCGGGGATTCCGCGGGGCAGTTCGGGGGCAATACGCCCTGGACGTTCTGGAATCTCTTTTTCGGGGACGGTACGACGGCGGGCGTTACGCAAAAGGCCGGTCCCAATAAGGTCACGATTTTGACTGAACTCAAGATTTCTTTGGGGCACGAGCTCAAGGCGGGTTCCTCGACCTGGGACCTTTCCTGGGGCGGCGGATATTTTACCGATGCCATTCAAGTAGCGGCGGGTGAAGGATTTACTGTTGCTGTGCGCACGGACGGCACGGTTTGGAGCTGGGGAAATACGCAATATGGCCGTCTTGGGAACGGGGTGAATGCTCCGGGGAGCACCGATCTTCCGGTACAAGTGCTCGGCGTTGACGGGAGCGGGTTCCTGAGCGGGGTTAAAAGCATAGTGGCCGGCTGTGCGCATGTTATCGCGCTTTTGACCAACGGCAATGTTGTGGGATGGGGGCGAAATAATTACGGCCAAGTTGGTGATGGCACGGAAACCGACCGGACATTTCCCGTGACTCTTACGGCGCTTACCGGAAAAAACATTATCAGCATCTCAGTGGGGCCTTCCGAAGCAGGAGGGTCTTCGATTACATCAGGGTTGGGGGGGAATCATTCGCTGGCGCTTTCTGCGGATGGCAAGGTCTACAGCTGGGGAAACAATAGCTACGGGCAATTAGGGCGGAGCGGGAACCGGGATATTCCTACAGCCATATCGGGACTCAGCTCCGTCACGGCCATAGCGGCCGGAAGCTATAATTCCCTGTTTCTTTTGGGGGACGGAACTGTTTATGGGAGTGGATATAACGGATATGCTCAAATGGCCAATTCCACTTATTATTCATGGACCAATCCTTTATTGGTCGTCGGAACTCTCGAGGGCGGCTTGACCGTAACAGGGATCGCGGCGGGCACCTACCATACGCTGTATCTTCTCTCTGACGGAACGGTCGCGGCGATGGGGCGGGATAATCGCGGACAACTTGGAAATGATGCAACTTTGTCCAGCAGCAGTTCGCTCGTGACCGTAGCCGGACTTACAGGTGTCACCAGTATTGCCGCAGGGGGTGCCCACTCTTTAGCTTTACTCACTGACGGGACGGTTTACAGCTGGGGATATAATCCTTACGGACAGTTAGGGAATGGGACCAGAACAGACAGTCCGCTCCCAGTGGCTGTTTCCGGACTTTCCGGTGTCCTACAATTAGCTGCTGGGCAGGGACATTCTACAGCTGTATTGAATGATGGAACTTTAGTGAGCTGGGGAAATATTTTGGGAAATAATTCTGCTTCACGGTCCGTGATACCGGTTCATGCGGTCCTGGACTTTGGCGAGCTGCTGAATTTAACCGATATAGGCCAAATTTCTGCAGGTTACCAGTTTACGTTAGCGCTTAAAAGTGACGGGTCGAAAGTCTATGCGTGGGGAACGAACACTTATGGGCAATTGGGGAACGGGTCGGTTGCTAATTCGAATACGCCCGTTCTCGTTCGAGACTCCGCGGGGGACGGATATCTGACCGGTGTGGCCAGTATTGCGGCAGGGCAATTTTATGCATTGGCTCTCATGAAAGACGGCACGGTGATGTCCTGGGGGCGCAACAACACCGGACAGCTTGGGATCGGTGATAGTTCTATCAGCTCCCGGTTGCTGCCTGGGTTGGTCCCGGGTCTGACGGGAGCCGTTGAAATTTCCGCGGGCGGTTCGCATATTCTTGTCCGGTTGGAGAATGCGCTCGTCGGAGATATCTCGGATGATACGTTGGTGGCGTGGGGCGGCAACACCTACGGACAGTTGGGGTTAGGTCATAATGATGGGCCGCAGTATGCTCCCGTTGCTGTTCCGGGTTTGGTCGGTGTTGCGGAAATTTCCGCTGGATATCAACATTCACTTGCCAGGATGTCGAACGGGACTTCGGCAACTGATGATGACACATTGATGGCTTGGGGATACAACCTTGGCGGTGAATTGGGGGTTGGAGACTATACCAACCGAAATATCCCATCGCAAGTTTGCGGTTTAGGAGGGATTGGTTTTTTGACCGGAGTGCAAGCGATCTCGGCAGGGACGAGCCACTCGCTGGCACTTTTGCCAGGAGGGATCGTGTATGCCTGGGGAAAAAATCAGGGCGGAGAACTTGGGAACGGTGTTTCTTTTGAAACGGCGATTACCGGGGGAGCAAGTAGTCCTATCCCGGTGCTGGTTTCGGGGCTTGAAGGGAGCTTGGTGACGGATATTGCTGCGGGGCAAAGCTTTTCGCTAGCCCTTCTTAGCGACGGGACCCTTAAAGAATGGGGTACGGTCTATACTTCTTCGACCTCTCAGGCCTTTTTGTCAACGGCAGCTGATAAAAGCGGGATCTCAGGGGTGATCCGGATTTCGGGTGTTTGGGGACATAATAGCGCCGTTTTAGCCGACGGAACGGTCATGAGTTGGGGAGCGAACAGCGGAGGATGTTTGGGCGATAATTCCACGAATACTTCAGCCCAACCCGTTTATTCTGTGATACCTGCTTATGCCCCTTTTACGGTGGACGGTACCTTCACTCCTGAAGATTCGACGTTTGAATATAGCGGCGATTATGCTTTTGGAAAAGTTGCCGTAACGCTCGTGACTGATACTCTCTACAATCGGTTGATCGTGCCACAAGACGCCTACAAAAAGATCGATCCCGTTTTGGCGGGAGGCCTGTCGGGGGGGAAGCCTCTGAGGGATGATGACCTGGACCGGATAGCTCCCGGCGGCTGGAAGAGAGAAAAAAGGGGATTATCCAAATTGGATCTTGACGAGGCTAATCGGCAACTTGATGAAAATGTGAAATACGCCGCAAGACACGGAGAAGAGGGTGCGGAAAAGAGCGTGGAGCGTCTTTTACGCGATACGGTCGAATCTTTTTTTGAACCGATGAATATTTTGCGGTTCAAAACCAGTACCAGTGTTTTTGTGAATCAAGGCGCGGTGTTTGTGCTGGATGTCGCGAACGAAGTGAGTTTCTTGGAAGAGGGGAGCGGTTTGAGGGTGGATTTCAAGAGACCCGTGCCGAATCCCGCGGAGGATGAAGGGAAGGCGGGCGAGTTTGTGAAGAAGAATACGGGACTTATGGTGGCAACTCCGGTGTTTCGGCACAACCCGGGAGAGGCTGCGGTGGTGAATCCGCCGTCGCAACCGGGCCGGGTTGGCCCTACGGGGGATAATCCTGCAGAGATCCAGGTTCATCGGGCTGAATTGAAAGATCCTGGACGTGACGTATTCATCAGAAGTCCCGGGGGACAGTGGCAACCGGCGACAACAGGAACGGTTCTTCTCCCGGGGGATGAGGTAAGAACGATCACCGGTTCTTCGGTCAAAATGTTGCTGGAGGGGGGAGCGGTGGGTCAGGTGGAGGTTTCGGAGCGGAGTTTTCTCCGGATCGGTAAAGCGGAAACCAACACCGTGACCGGCGACAAGACAACCCTTCTTGAACTCGCAGTTGGAAAAGTGCTCGTGCACGCGGAGAAGCTGAAAGGAGAATCCTCGTTCGAGGTTCGCACCCCGACGGCGCTGACCGGAGTCCGCGGCACCACATTCACTGTGGAGGTGAAGGAGAAAGAATAAAAAACAGGGGTTCTTATCCCGAAACCCGGTTTAAAAACGGATGGCAGGACTTTGGTCTTGAGTCCCGCCTCGCTTGCTTTTCCCATCGCAGGGCTTCACCCTGAAGCCCGTTGGCTGTTCTGCCGATAAAGGGAGTACACTGGCATTGAAGTTGCGGTGTGCTTTTTAACCCTTTGAGGCCTCCGGTGTAAGCCGGGGTGAAAGCCATGCTGACTTCGCCGTCGATCTTTTCCCGCCGGATTTTTGCGGGGCTGCTTTTGTGCGCGGGATTTATCTTCAGTGGCTGGACGTTTTCTTCGGTGAACTTTGTCCCTCCTATGCCGTCGAAGGCTGAGATTTCCAGCGCCTTGATCCTTCGCGTACCGGGGAGGGTCCCTCGAAATAGAAATGCGGGGATCAGCCGCCTGGAAGAACTGTTGTTGATCCAGCGTGCGGTTTCTAAGTCGGTTTAAGAGTTTCCGTGGCGGATCCGCCGGGATTCTGTGAGCGCTTTGCGAAATTTCAGATTTCAAGTTGAGAGGGGTTGCCTACCCCAATATTGGGATTCCCGTTTTCTTCATGTATAATGTGCCCATGTCATACCGCTATATCTGCAACCACTGCGACAAAAGATTTGAATCCGAAGATCCGGAGCCCAAGGAATGCCCGGCGTGTTTCTGGACCTCGTCCGTGAAACGGGAGGACGAACTTGCCGCTGAGAAAAAACCAGGTCCGACCAGCAACAAAAGAGTTGGGGCCGGCCTTGAACGGTTGGTCAGCGTTCTAAAACTTTTCGCAAAGATCGTTTTAATCTTCGCCCTTCTGGCCGGTGTCGGATTTCTCGGATTGAAAATTTACCGGAGGGTCCGGGCCGCTTCTCCGGGTGGTTCTCAGGCCATTTCAATTAGTTTTTCAAAAGACCCGAAAGCGGCGGCTAAAACGGCAGCCGTTGCGGGCATTGACGCTCTTTCGGCGCAGGAAAAAGAAATCCTCGCCCGGGAGATCCCTGTGACGGCTTCCCGTACTCTGGGTCCGTCAGAGCAGGAGATCCTTCAGAAAACTGTTAAATTGCAGACCGGTTGGGCGGAACATCTGCCCTCGGCTGCTTGGACGCTCGATCAGTATATGGGGATGATCCAGAACCAGGAAACGGCTTACAAAATGCCGTTTGCAAGGAGTTATAAGAAAAAACTCGAGGAGCTTTTTAAGGCCAAATATTTGCCTGCGGCGGACGCTTTTGCGAAAGGCGATATCCTTGCCGCCCGGAACCTCTGGATGGAATCGCTGGGTTTTCCGCTCTATTCCAAAGATCTTTTAAAACATCGCGCGGTGGCGCTTGTCATGTTGCGGCCGTTCACCAACGATACCTTGGCAAAGATTTCCGCCATGAACCAAAGTCTTGCCGACAGGGATCTTCGCGCTCAGGAAGAAGTCCTTGGAGCGCAATATCAAAAATTGATGGGCCTGATCGCAGAAAAAAAGTGGAATGAGGCGTTTGCTGCCGCCGGAGAACTCGAACCGCTTGTCCGGAACGCCCAGCAAAAAGCAAAGGTCCAGGCGCCTCTTCCGCAATATCCTGCCTCTTTTGCGAATATTGACGCGGATATCCAGCGCCCCCTCATGGGTCTGATGAACGCGAATCCTCCGACTGTGGCGGACCTTCAGCCGCTTCAGCAGGACTTGATCGAGAAAAAGGAGATTCTCGAGACATTCACGGAGGGGTATGTCAGCACCGTGACGGCGACTTATCAGAGCGCCTTAGCGTTGATCCGGAAAGAGAAATGGCAGGAAGCGATTCCCTTGCTCGAATCGATCCGTGGTCCTCAACCCTTGATCGAGGATGCGGCCCGAAAGATCGCTATTCTGAAGAAAATCATCCCGCCCGCTCTTGATTCAGGGCAGAAAACAAGTTAAGCTTCGAAGGACACACCGATGCGAAGGGATGCGTTGGGATTTGGAGCGGTCAAGGCCGGGAAAAAAGTGTACGCCCTGGTGCGCGATATGGTTGAGGCCGCCCGAATCGTCAAATGCGCCGGCGCGCTGCATGTGCAAGTCCGGAACTTTGACAGGGCCGGCATGCTCCTCCAGCAGGCGCACCAGGAAAGCCCCTTTTTGGTGATCCTGGATTTGGAACACCTTGAGGCCGAGGCGTTTATCACGCTCAAAGACATGCGGGAAAATGCCGATTTAAAGGATGTGCCGGCGGTGGGATTCGTGACGCAGGCAAAAAACATGATAAAACCCGAAGCCGAAAAAGCCGGCTGTTTCCGGGTGTATATGAAAACCGAGTTCGGCAGGGAGTTGCCGGACCTTCTGACGAGGTATGCTTTATGATTTTGCACTTCGGTTGTGACATCCCGGAGCCCGAAAAAAAGGAAATGGATTGCGAAGCCGTGAGGTTTACCTCCGAAGAGATCCGGATCGTCAAGGATCAGATCCGGAAGAACATGCTCATGATCAACGATTATATTCGCCGGATCGATCTTTTCGTGAACCAGGAGCGATACCCGCAGCAGGAAGCTTTTATCGAGAAACTCCGCGCGCGTCTTTTTCTTCTAATGGAAGAGAATGATACTTTCCGCAAGACTATCTGGAAAAATTTCCAGCACTGTTTTTTGTTTGAAAACGATCAACAAGGAAAACAGTGCTGTTCCAAGGATCTTTAACCTTTAACCCGAATCGGGGCAGGAGGCATTGATGGGATCGGTGAGCTTATGACCGGACGCGTGACAACGCTCATTCTCGGCGGGGGCCAGGGCAAAAGGCTTTTTCCGTTGACCAGTTATCGTTCCAAGCCGGCCGTTCCGATCGGCGGGAAATACCGCCTTGTCGACATTCCGATCTCCAACGCCATCAATTCCGGGCTTCACCGGATCTACGTCCTGACCCAATTTAATTCGGCATCGCTTCACCGGCATATCCACCGGACGTATCCTTACGAAGTGTTTCACAAAACGAGCGTCGAGCTTCTTGCCGCGGAGCAAACGACCGACAATACCGACTGGTTTCAGGGAACGGCGGACGCGGTTCGCAAATGCCTCCCGCATTATCGTTCGGAGGCGACGGATACGTTTCTTATCCTTTCCGGGGATCACCTTTACCGGATGGATTATCGCGAGATCCTCGGATTTCACCACATGCAGAAGGCGGATGTGACGGTCGCGACCTTGCCGGTTCCGGAGCGTATCATCAAGGGTTTTGGGATCATGAAGCTGAAAAAAGACGGGCAAATCACGGAGTTTCTCGAAAAGCCGTCGAAGAATGATTCGGTGGAATCGTTCGTCATGCCGAAGTCTCTCTGCGACTTTTACCAGGTTAAGTCCAAGAATCCCATGTATTTGGCCTCCATGGGAATTTACGTGTTCAAACGGGACGTCCTCATGGACATGCTTCAGGGGAATGAAAAGGATTTCGGCCGTGAGATCATCCCCAAGGCGATCGAGAATCACAACGTGTTCGGACATGTTTTCACCGGCTACTGGCGTGATATCGGAACCATCGGTAGTTTTTTTGAGGCGAGCCTCGAGCTTACGAACCCGAATCCGCCGTTCAGTTTTCTTTCTCCGCAAGGACGCATTTTTACGCGTCCGCGGTTTCTTCCGCCGTCCAAGATCCAGGGAACGACACTCGACCATGTTTTGATGTCGGAAGGCTGCATTTTGAACGGCGTGAAGATCGAGCGGTCGGTCATAGGTCTTCGGTCCATGGCCGGAAGCGGGACGGTCATTCGCGACAGCATCCTGATGGGCAACGATTTTTATGAATGGCCCGAACCGGGGAAAGATCGCAAGATCGGGATCGGTAAGAATTGTGTGATCGAGAATTGCATCCTCGATAAGAATGTCGGCCTCGGCGACAATGTGAGCATTACGAACCCCAACAAGATCGATGAGAAGGACGGCGAGAATTACTATATCCGTGACGGCATCGTGATCATTCCGAAGGGGACCCATATTCCTTCGGGCACCAAGATTTAATATGAAAAAAGGGTCGGATCCTATTTTAGAGAAACGGGGTCTGACCCTTTTCCTTTTCGCGTTGTTCTTTCTGTGTGCCGTGATGGTTCCGGGAGTTTTGGCAGAGCAATCGCCGGTGGCGGATGGGGCAGGGCAGGAGGGAGATGTTTCCCAGGCCCAGGCAGTTCTCGCGTCCCTTTTTGGGCCTGAGGCGAAGATGCCGGACGTGCCTCGTCCGCAAGGCACGATCGCTCTTCCGAGTTTTGATTCCGGAAATTTACAGATCGACGAGAGCGTCGCCCACAAGCCGAAAGAATGATTTTTAGCGCAATGGGCAACGCCCAGCGCGTCAGACGAGGATTTTCCGTTGAGGATCGATCGCGGTATGCTGCGCGATTAAAAGTTCGCTTTTTCCAGTCTTAGAAAAGCTAGCGTTGCGAAAAAGATGTTTCCACCCCAGGCGCTCAGGAAGGGCAGGATCTTTCCGGATTTTCCCAATGCCAGCATGATGGCGTCCGTTACATGGTAGGTGAAGACAAGTCCTGCGCAGATCAGTACACTCAGGGCGATGGCTTTGCGCGTCCGGATGGAGCCTAGGAACGGAATGGCGAGAAGCATCATCACAAGCCCTTTCCAGGGCGTTGCCAGGCGGCTGTAAAGGTCCACTTCTTCGGCGTATACAGAAATGCCATTCTCTTTAAGTTTCTCGATCGTATATTTCAACTCATGATAGGAAAGAAAAATACTTTCGCTGGCAGTGTTGACGAGATCACGCGGTGTGACAGTCACCTCGGAAAAAGTTTTCTGGGCGATTACCTGAGGTCTTCCGAGGACGTCCCCCTCGACGTCGGTTTGATATTCCGTGATGCCCTCAAAAAGCCAGTGATCTTCCTGCCAGGAGCCTTTTTTGGCGAAGATCTTCTGGGTTGTGCGATGGGTTTCGGGATCCAGCCAGACGATGACGGCGTCTTCGACCGTTTTGGGTTTTGGGGCAAATTTCCGGAAGTAATACAGCGTATTTCCGCCCGAGTAGTAGGTGACGTTCTTGAAGACCTTCTTGTCAGCCGCGTTTTTCTTCTTCTCAATATAGATCTCCAGAAGTTCATTGGCGGTCCGGTAGGTCTTCGGGACCACGCGGTCCGCGATGAGGAACGTGATCATGCCCAGCAAAAGTCCCAGGAAGATCATCGGCCGGACGATCGTCAGGATCTTCAGCCCCGCGGCTTTCATGGCCATGAGCTCGTTGTGCAGCCCCAGGTTGACCAAAAGGAAGATCGTGCCGAGCCAGACGGCCCACGCAATGGTTTGGGTGAAGGCGATCGGCATGAGCGAGAAATAGTAGCGGAGAATGATCAGGGCTGGGGTTTTGTTCCTGAGAAGTTCGTCCAGGTTGTCGAAAAGGTCCGCAACGAGGATGAGGAACACCAAGGTGCATGAGCAAAAAAGGATCGGGAAAATCAATTCCCTTACAAGATACCGGTCCAGAACTTTCAAGCAGAATCTCCTTTTCGATGCACCCTTGTTCTCCGGAGCCCAAAAAGGGCGAAAGATCCTCTCCGGAGGATGACGGGGGAAAGCATTGCTATGAAGCCAGTATCATAGCTTTGGGCGGGGTGAATCTCAAACTGTTTTTATCGGGGTCGCCCGTGCAAGGGCCAGAAGGTCGACGCGTTTGGCTCCTTGGAGCTTCAGGACGCGGGCCGCTTCATTGGCGGTCGAGCCCGTGGTAAAAACATCGTCGATGAGAAGAAAAGACCGTCCCCGAACTTTCTGTGCGTTCCGGACCTTGAAGGAGCCGTATACATTGATCTCGCGTTCGGTCCGTCCGAGAAAAGTCTGGCTCGGGACGGGGTGCCGTTTGACAAGGATTGACTTTGTGATCGGTCGGGTCAGGTATGAGGCCATCATGTCTGCCAGGGATTCGGACTGATTAAAGTGTCTTTGAACGAATTTCAGCCGGTCGATCGGGATGGGAAGAAGGGCCTCGTAGCTTTGGCTGGAAACAACGGCTTGGGCCAGTGATGCGGACGGGGTGAGGCAAGGCTTCAAAAGATATTCCTTCCGTGCATATTTAACGCCATGGAGGAGCTCTTTGAGCGGTGATTCATAATTGAAGACGGTCCAGATGTTATCCAGGAACTCAAAACGTTCGTCGACGAACGTTTCCTCCGGGGGGATGGCGAGTGCCAGGAGTGCTTCGGCGCAGGTGGCGCAAAGGATGTTTTCTTCCAGCGGGAGCATTTTCCGGCAGATCTCGCATTCCGCGGGATAGAAAAGCCGGATGAAGGATTCGATGTAACGGTTGGTCATGCTTTTATTTTAATATTTTTATGAGAATTCGCCATCTTTATTAGCAGCGGGTCGTGAAGTTTTATTTTGTGCCGGTGCGGCGTTTCTGTCGAGGCGGGTGTTTTTCGCGTAGGCGTTTATTTCCTTTGCTTATGGCGGTCGATTCCGTATAATACCGCCTCAAATCAATCCACACCAGAGAGGGTGATACCGAGTGTTAAAAGTCGATGTTGGAGAGCATGAGCCTCTTGAAAGAGCCCTGAAGCGCTTGAAAAAGAAAATGGAGCGCGAAGGGATCCTGAAGCTTCTCAAGGCACGTAAGAACTACGAGAAGCCTTCTGAGAAGAGGCGCCGCAAAGCCCGCACCTCCAAGACCCGTAAATTCAGCTTCTAACTGTTTTCCGGCCGCTGGATTTTCTTCCGTCAAATCTCATTCAGGAGAAGACTGCTTACACGGCGGAATTTGGCGTTGTGGAAAAGCGCGTTCTCTTTTAGTATGATGGGACAAACCGAAAGGGTGGTTGGACTCCGATCTTATGACAGCTAAATTCCAAGGTTTCCCGGGCATGGACGATCTTCTGCCGGGAGAGACTGAAAAGTGGCAGTGGGTCGAAGAAAAGGCCCGTGTTTTTTTTGAAGCTTCCGGATTCAAGGAGATTCGCACCCCTATCCTCGAACCCACCGAACTTTTTGTCCGCTCCATCGGTCAGTCTTCCGATATCGTTCACAAAGAAATGTTTTCTTTCGAAGATCGTGGCCAGCGCGCCATGACGATGCGTCCCGAGATGACCGCGTCTGTTGCGCGCGCGGTGATCGAAAAAGGCCTTCTGAGCCAGGCGAAGTCCTTGCGGTTTTATTACATCGGCCCTATGTTTCGCGCGGAACGTCCGCAGGCGGGCCGCAAACGCCAGTTCCATCAAGTCGGTGCCGAGATCGTGAACGAAGCCGCGCACGCGGATTTCGAGATCATCTCGTTTCTCTACCGGTTTCTCCAGTATGCGGGTCTCAAACAGATCCAGCTCAATCTAAACGACCTGGGCGAAGAAGCAGACCGCGTCAGGGTGCTTCAATCGCTGACGGAATATTTCTCCGGGGCCAAGCAGCATCTTTGCAAGGACTGCCAATGGCGTCTTGAAAAGAACGTGTTGCGTATTTTTGACTGCAAAGTCGCGGAGTGCCAGCCCGTGATCGAAAACGCTCCATGGGAGGATTTTTTTCCGCTGAGCGAAAGGTTCAAGCAACTCGCGAACAAGCTCGAAGATAGCGGTATCCCGTTCCATGTGAGCCGCCGGTTGGTCCGGGGGCTCGATTATTACAACGGCGTGGTGTTTGAGATCACGGCCGGAGGGCTTGGCGCCCAGAACGCGGTGGCGGGCGGGGGACGGTACGATCGTTTGTATCAGGACCTCGGCGGAAAGTCGACGCCGTGCACGGGGTTTAGCATCGGACTAGAACGGCTTTTGACGGCGCTTGAGAGCCAGGATCCGGCGCTTTTCGAGGTCTTGAAAAAGAAAAAAGTTTATTTGGCGCCGCTTCAGGACGCGCCGTCGATCCTCCGGTTCTGCCGGGAGGAGGCGGTGAGGCTTCGCGAAGCGGGGATCCGGATCGAAACAGTTCCCGGGGCCTTTTCCCTGAGCCAGCATCTCAAAAAGGCGAACCAGCTCGGTGTCCGGTTCGTGATGATTGTGGGGCCGGACGAGCTTCAGAAAAAAGTAGTGGTGGTCAAAGACCTCGAAATGAAAGAACAAACCGAGATCGCGACCGAACAGGTCCTTTCTCATTTTAAAAAGGTGATGCATTTATGCTGAGGACGGTGACGTGCGGGGAATTGAATAAAAGTTCTGTCGGAAAAGAAGAAACTTTGGCCGGATGGGTGGATACCCGTCGCGACCACGGGAACCTGATCTTTGTGGACCTTCGCGATCGCTGGGGTCTCACCCAGGTGGTGTTCAATCCGCAGATGAACGCGGAGATGCACAAAACGGCGGAATCGCTCCGCTCGGAATTTGTGATCCGCGTGAAGGGGAAAGTTCAAGGTCGTCCCACGGGGACGGTCAACGCGAAGATCCCGACAGGCGAGATCGAGCTGGTGGCCGAAGAAGTCGAGATCCTGAATCCGTGTCAGCCGCTGCCTTTCGAACTTGAAGAAAAGACCGTGGGCGAAGAGCTCCGTCTCGAGTACCGTTTTCTGGACCTCCGCCGCCGGGAGATGGTCGAGAATCTGACTTTCCGTCACCGTGCACTTAAGCTGGTTCACGAATATCTGGACAAGCTGGGTTTTATCGAGGTCGAGACGCCATACCTGACAAAAAGCACGCCCGAAGGCGCGCGCGATTTCCTCGTACCCTCCCGTCTCACCCCCGGGACGTTTTACGCCCTGCCGCAGTCCCCGCAGCTTTTTAAGCAGCTCCTGATGGTTTCGGGGTATGACCGCTATTATCAGATCGCTCGTTGTTTTCGTGACGAGGATCTTCGCAAGGACCGCCAACCCGAGCACACCCAGATCGATCTTGAGATGTCGTTCATCGATGAGAAAGACATTATGGGGGCGGTCGAGGGCATGGTCGGGCATATCTTTAAGCATGCCAAGAAGATCGACATTCAGCTGCCGCTCAGGCGGATGACTTACCAGGAGGCGATGGACAAATACGGCTGTGACAAGCCGGACCTCCGATACGGGATGGAGATCAAGAACTTGACCGCGGTTTTCGAGAAAAGCGGTTTTCGCGTCTTCGATGAAACGATCACAAACGGCGGCCAGATCCGTGGGCTTTGCTTCACGCCGCCGGCCGGGGTGGAATTTTCCAGGAAAGATTTTGACGATCTGACCAAATGGCTCCAGCAGGATTACGGCGCCAAAGGGCTTGCGTGGTTCAAGGTGACCGGGGCGGGACAGGTCGAGTCTCCGATCCAGAAGTTCTTTGATGCGGCGCGGATCCAGAAGATCCTCGAAACTTCCGGGGCAAAAGCGGGCGACATTCTTTTTATCGTTGCCGACAAATTTAAGCTTGCCGTCACGGCCCTGGGCGCGCTCCGTTGTTCGCTCGCGGACAAATACAAGATGATCCCCGAGGGCAAGTTCGAGCTTTTGTGGGTCGTGGATTTTCCGCTGTTTGACTGGAACGAGGAAGAAAAACGTTGTGATGCGTGCCATCATCCGTTCACGTCCCCGAAACCGGAAGATGTTCCGTTGCTTGATAAGGAACCGCTGAAGGTCCGGGCGCGGGCGTATGATCTGATCATCAACGGAACGGAAACCGGCGGCGGGAGTATCCGTATCCATGACCAGATCGTTCAGTCGAAGATCTTTCAGCTTTTGAATTTCACGCCGGAACAGGCGGAGGCCCAATTCGGGTTTTTGTTGAAGGCGCTCACATTCGGCGCGCCGCCGCACGGAGGCTTGGCGATCGGGGTGGATCGGCTTGTGACGCTTTTGATGAACCGGGATTCGATACGTGAAGTGATCGCTTTCCCGAAGACGCAGAAGGGCACGTGCCTGATGACCGACGCGCCGTCGCCCGCGACGGATCGGCAGTTAAAGGAACTCGGCATTGACGCGAAGCGGATGTGGATTGAACGTCCCAAAGCTTCTTAACGAAAGGATTTGACCTTGCAGAAGATCATTAAGCTCCACTCGAACGAAGAGGCGAACGCGCTCTACGGGAACCTTGACAAGAACGTCCGTCAGGCCGAAAAGGATTATCGCGTCAAGATCGTCGCCCGGAACGACAAGCTGAAGATCATGGGCGAAAAGAGCAACGTTGAGGACGCGAGCCGTTTTTTTGTCCGTCTTCTTGAAATGGTTCGTCGCGGGGGATATCAGTCCCGGGCCAAAGATGAACATGAGGAAGCTCCCGCCAAAACAGCGAAGCCCGAGATTTCCCTGTCGCCGCGTCCCGGGGGGATCCATTTTTTTCATCGGGGCAAAGTGATCCAGGCGCGTAGCGAAAACCAGTTGGCGTATCTCAAGGCCATGCAGTCGAAGGACATCGTGATCGGGATCGGACCTGCGGGAACCGGCAAGACGTACCTTGCGATGGCCGCGGCAATTGATGCGCTCAAGAAAAAACACGTAGCGCGGATCATCCTGACGCGTCCGGCGGTTGAAGCGGGCGAAAACCTTGGGTTCCTTCCGGGCGATCTTGCGGCAAAAGTGAATCCGTACCTCCGCCCGCTTTATGACGCGCTTTACGATATGCTCGAGTTCGACGAAGTGGCGCGTTTCACGGAGCGCGGGGCCATTGAGATCGCCCCGATCGCTTATATGCGCGGCCGGACTCTGAACGATTCTTACGTGGTTCTGGATGAGGCTCAGAACTGCACGCCGAGCCAGATGAAAATGTTCCTCACTCGTTTCGGGCAGACTTCGAAGGTCGTGATCACCGGGGACATCACGCAGATCGATCTTCCGACCGGAAAAAAATCCGGGCTTGTCGAGATCCGCACGGTCCTGGCCGATATCCCGGATATCCAGTTCATCTACCTGAACGACACGGACGTTGTGCGTCATCCTCTCGTTCAGGAGATTATCAAGGCGTATGAGAAGTTCGAACGGAAAAAACCATCGAACGTATCCTAACCCCTGCTTGCTCTGAGGTCTATTGATGGCTTTTGAGATTTCAATCCATCAGGAATGTCCCCGTATCAAGGTCTCCGAAATAACCCTCAAGAAGATCGCCGGGAAGATCCTCCGGGACCTTGGTTTTAAAAAAGCGGTCCTGAGCGTCCTTCTTGTCGGCAGTGAACGAATGCGTGTTCTCAATCAGCGGTATCTCCGGCACGCCAGGACGACGGATGTCCTGGCCTTCAGCGAGCTTGATCCCGCGGCGCGTGCTTTCAAGGCGAAGCGTGTCGATTTTCTCGGGGACATCGCCCTTTGTCTTTCGACGATTCGCGCACAGGCTGCGGAATATGATCACACGTTCGAGGAAGAACTTCATTACTGTCTCTGTCACGGGATCCTCCATCTTCTCGGTTATAAGGACAAGACCCGCGCGGCTTCGAAGAAGATGCACCAAAAGCAGAAGCAACTTCTCTCCCGCGTCGACCGGAACAACTAGATCTTCTGCATGAGCATCCATAAGACCGAAGCCATTATTCTTAAGACCCTGCCGTTCCGGTCGAGCTCTCTGATCATCACGTTCTTTACCCCGGGGTTCGGGAAAGTTCGCGGGGTGGTCAAAGGGGTGCACCGGGAAGGGGAGCGCCGCCAGGCTGGATTCGAACTTTTCACCCACGCGGAATTCATTTTTTACGAGAAGAAGCGTTCAGACCTTCACCTGATCTCGGATGCTGCGATCCTCGACAGCAACAACGCTCTCCGGAACCGTCTCGAGTCGATCGCTTTTGCCAGCTATTTTTGCGAACTCGTGGACGAGCTAACGGAAGTTCATGACCCCCACCCGAAGCTTTTCGATCTTTTGAAGGCAGCGTTCCGGTTTCTGCCGGTCATTGCACCCCAGCGTCTCGCATCCTTGTTCGAGATCAAGTTGCTTAGGGAAATGGGGTGGCTCCCTTATTTGGAAAGCTGTCTCGGGTGCGGTGCCAGGCCGCTTGAACAGGGTTATTTTTCCGTCCGTCAAGGCGCCCTGCTTTGCGAGAAATGCCGAAGCGAAGATACCTCAGCACAGCCGATGAACGCCGCTGTTCTTTCGGTTCTGCGGTCCTACAGTAAGGATGAAATCGACGATTGTCTCCGGGCCACACACACTCCTCTTATCGAAAACCAAATCCGGTTCTTCATGATCCAGTTCCTGAACTACCGTCTTGGGAAAGTGCTTAAAACCCGGAAATTTCTTGAGTCCATCAAGCCCGCCCTTAAAATTTCCTAAATAGCCCTCCTAAAATTTTCTCCAAGTCGTTTGTTTTAAATGACTTAGATAGATAAAAATATTAATTTGTTAGGTTTGACTTTTAGCTAATGCTATGCTATTTTTTTGATAGTGGTAAGGAACTATATAGTAATATATTAATGTTATGTATTGCTATATAAATAAAGGTTAAAAAAAATGAACGAAAACCAACAGGAAAAACAGGAATCGCATAAGGCATTTCTTTACGCCAATCTTTCAAGTGAAGAGCGTGAGTCTGCCATTTATTTTCTTCTGGAATCGATCCTGAAAGTCCGTGATCAGGACCCGGCGTTCGCTTGCGGGAACCGTTTCGATGAAGACGTGAACATCTATCTTGCGCACCTCCTCTTCGCCACCTCGCTTCCCGAATATCACGAGATGGCGGATCCGTTCATTTCGTCAAGGCCGGAAGAGGTCTTTGAGTGGGTCCGGGATACCGATGACCCGATGCTCCGCTATTTTATCTTTAAAGTGAACGCGGATCATTTGCTGATCCAGTCGACGATCCTTGATCCGGAATTAGCGAAGGGAAAACGTTTTTTTTCAAAGAAAGACAAACCGGATGAAAAGCGGATGGCTGCGAGGATGTATTACCGTCACGCCTGCAAATGCCATGAGGTCGTTTATGATAAAAAAACCGGCGTGGGGGAAGTGTTGGGGAAGATCGCGGAAAATCTCGATCTTTATTTCAACATCCTTTCTGGCGCTCGGGAAGACTATTTTAAATTTATCGACTGTTTTCGCGACCAAGCGTTCCAGAGATTTTTCCAGCAGCTCGAACATTATGAGGACGAACACCGGCGCGAGATCAAGCTGGACCAGTTCCTCGAGTCCTACCAGCGGTGGCTTGCCACGCATGACGGCTGTGTGAGGAACCGTATCCTTGAATTGGCCAGGGAACTTAAGGGGCTCGACCCCCAATTCCGCTTTGATCCTGCGAAACTGAACTGAAGAGATTCCCCGAATGAGTGAAGCCGAATTGAAACTCAACGAACTCCTGGATGTTTATTCGCTCTATCTCAAGACCCGTATTTCATGGATCCGTGACGAGGTCCGGCTCAAGGCCTACGAACTCCATTTTCTTGATCCGTCCTTCGTTTTTCCCGAATAGCTCTCTTCAGGGAACACTGTTCCCAAGCGGTTTTAACTTTGTTATAATCCTGCCCTCAAGCACCGTTCTCGAATGGATTTTAACCCTTGATAGGACATCCCATGTTCACGAAACCGATCTCTTTTGAGCCCACCGGACGCCTCCAGAAATTGCCGCCTTACCTTTTTGCGGAAATCGACCGCAAGAAACGTGAGTTGATCTCTAAAGGCAAAGACGTGATCGATCTTGGCGTGGGGGACCCGGATATCCCGACGCCGGATTTTATCGTTGAAGCTCTTCGGCAGGCCGCCACGAACCCCCGCAATCATCGCTACGCGCTTGATCAGGGGATGCCGGAATTGCGTCACGCGATCCGTGACTGGTTCCAGAACCGCTTCGGAGTGAAGCTTGATCCGGACAAGGAGATCCTGCCGCTCATCGGCTCTAAAGAAGGCATCGGTCATCTGCCGCTTGCCGTTCTGAACCCCGGCGAGGTGTGTTTGATCCCGGATCCGGGTTATCCGGTCTACCGGTCCGGAACGCTTTTCGCGGAAGGGATCCCGTACACGATGCCTCTTCTCGAGAAGAACCAATTCCTTCCCGATCTCAGCTTGATCCCGGCGGATATTTTGAAGAATGCAAAGCTGATGTTCCTCAACTACCCGAACAATCCGACGTCGCAGGTGGTGAATAAATCGTTCTTTGAGGATGTGGTGAAATTCGCGCAGGAGCACCGGATCCTCATCGCGCATGATGCGGCATATTCGGAGATGGGATACGAAGGCTACCAGTCGCCGAGTATTCTCCAGGTGCCGGGGGCCAAGGAGATCGCCGTCGAACTTTTTTCCCTTTCCAAAACCTACAGCATGACCGGCTGGCGCGTCGGGTTCGCGGTCGGAAACGCGCAGGTCCTTGCGCTGCTCGGAAAAGTAAAATCGAACCTGGATTCCGGTATTTTTCAAGCCGTTCAGATCGCGGCGATCAAGGCGCTTCAGGAGGGGCAGCCGGCCCTCGAAAAGAATCTGAAGATCTATCAGGCGCGGCGTGATCTCTTGGTCAATGGGCTCCGGAGCCTAGGGTGGAAGATCGAAGCGCCGCGCGCGACGTTCTACTGTTGGATCCCAGTGCCGCCGGGGTATACTTCGTCCGAACTCGCTCTGAAGTTCCTGGAAGAACTGAACATTGTTGTCACGCCCGGGAACGGGTTCGGGCCGAATGGGGAGGGCTATTTCCGCATATCGCTTACCATGGCCGAGTCGCGGATCATGGAAGCCCTCGACCGGATCAAAAAAAGCCATCCGCATTACTGCAAACTTTGATGTCCCATTCCATGACAAGATCCGGTCTTGATCTAGAGAAGACCGGGTCTTGTGCAGGGTGAACCGCATGCCTACTGTTTTTATCGGGATCGGTTCCAATCTGGGTGACCGGGAAAAGAACATCCAGCGTGCAAAGGATTTTCTGGGGAGTGTGCGCGGGGTCCGGATCACAGGAAGTTCAAGTATCCGGGAGACCGATCCGGTCGGCGGTCCCAAGCAGGGAAACTATTTGAACGCGGTCTGGCGGATCGAAACGGATCTTGATCCCGAACGATTATTGGAACATCTTCAGCAGATCGAAACGCAGCTTGGCCGGGAGCGGAAGGAAAAGAATGGCCCCCGGATTCTGGACCTGGATCTGCTGGCGTATGGGAACGAAGTGATCCGCGAAAAAGATCTAACCGTTCCGCATCCCCGGATGCATGAGCGCGTTTTTGTTCTCCAGCCTTTTTGTGATCTTGCGCCGGAATGGACGCATCCAGTGTTGAAGAAAACTGTGAAAGAACTTTTGAATTATCTCGAGCCCTTGCCTGGAAAATCATGAAAATCATTCGAAATCCAAAAAAGCTTCACGACTTGCTCGAACAAGAGCGGTCCCGTGGCAAAAGCGTCGGGTTCGTTCCGACGATGGGTGCGCTCCATAAAGGGCATCTTTCCCTCGTCCGAGGGTCGAACCGTGAGAACGACATCACGGTTGTGAGCATTTTTGTCAATCCCACGCAATTTGGCCCCAAGGAGGATTACACGAAGTACCCACGCGTTCTCGGAGCCGACTCGGAAATGCTCCGGCGAACCGGGACTGATTATCTTTTTTGTCCTGCGGTCGGTGCGATGTACCCCGAGGGGCTCGCGAAACCGCGGAAGATCAAGGGCGCAAAGTGGCCGCGGCTCGCGAAAGGCCTATGCGGGAAATTCCGTCCCGGACACTTTCAGGGCGTCGTGACAGTTGTGGCAAAGCTGCTGGGTATTACGGGGGCTTGCTGGCTTTATCTTGGGGCCAAGGATTACCAGCAGGTTGCCGTGATCTGTCAGATGGTAAAGGACCTGGGGATGGACGTGAAGGTACGGATGCTTCCGACGGTCCGGGAGCGTGACGGGCTGGCGATGAGTTCGCGTAACCGCTATCTGAGCCGCGCTGACCGGCGTCGTGCGGTGGCGATCTCGCGGACCCTTTTTGAGTTTTGTGCCGGGGTGCTCCGGAAGAAAATGTCACTTCAAAAACTTAAAGTGCAGGCGGTCCGCGGGTTGACGGAAAACGTGGACCTGTTGCAGTATTTCGCGGTGGTGGATCCCGTAACGCTCGTTCCGCTGAAGGGGAGTCGCCGGCCGATGGCTGTCCTGACGGCCTGTTTTGTTGGCAAGACAAGGCTGATCGATAATGTTATAATCCCAGCCCAATCATTCAGCCGAGGAGCAAAATCTCTATGAAGCGACAATTACTTAAAAGCAAGATCCACCGCGCGACGGTCACGGAAGCTTGCATCGAATACGAGGGTAGCATTACGATCGACAGCGCGCTTTTGAAGGCTGCCGATGTTCTCCCTTATGAAAAAGTTCTCATTGCCAATCTCAATAATGGTTCCCGCATCGAGAGTTACGCTATTTCGGGTCCGGCCGGGTCGGGGGTGATATGTCTGAACGGCGGGGCCGCGAAGCACGGTAAGCCGGGGGATATCGTGATCATCCTGACGTTCGGGGTCTTTTCCGAAAAAGAGATCGCGAAGCACAAGCCCAAGGTCGTCTACGTCGACGGCAAGAACCGTATCGTTAAGAAGAAATCTTAGGACCAGCATCAATCTCCGGCGTTGAGTTGAGCGAACGCGAAGGTGAATGCCGGGTGTTATTTCGGGTGAATTCATGAGAAAGTTTAAAGTCGGGATCATCGGATGCGGGGCGATCGGGACGGCCCTTGCCAAAGTCCTCATCAAGGACCGGAAACTCAATTTCCGCGCCACCCTTGTTGCGGTCGCTGACAAAAATCCGGCGCAGGCGGAAAAATTCCTCAGGTATATCGGCAAAAAATTGCCGGTCGTTTCTGCTTCCGAAGTGATCCGTCGTTCCGATTTTGTGATTGAGGCGGCCCATCCGAGCATTTCTTCTTTGGTGGCGGAGCTTGCACTCAAGAACAACAAGTATGTCTTGATCATGAGCGTTGGCGGGCTTTTGAAATTCCCGTTCCAGAAATTGCATGACCTGATCGCGCGCACTTCGGGGCGTCTTTACTGTCCGTCCGGTGCTCTTGCGGGGATTGATGCGCTGCTCGCCGCGCAGGTCGGCGGGTTGAAGCGAGTGCGTCTTGTGACCACGAAACCGCCGCAGGCGCTTATGGGGGCACCGTATTTCAAGACACATGCTTTTCCATCGTTTCGTGCGGGAGAGGAAAAGAAACTGGTTTTCCGCGGGTCGGCCTTTGTCGCGAGCCGCGCGTTTCCCCAGAACATCAATGTTGCCGCGATCCTGAGCCTTGCGGGACTGGGACCCAGGAAGACTGAGGTCGAGATCTGGGCGAGCAAGGTTGCGGGGACGAACCGACACGAGGTTTGCATCGAAGGCGATTTCGGAATAATCCGCACCACGACGGACAACTTTCCGGCGCCTGATAATCCGAAAACAAGTTATCTGGCCATCCTCTCCGCCGCGGCGACGTTGCGTAAGGCGTTTACGACCCTGCGGCTCGGCACCTGAAAACACCGTAAGGTATGCAGGAATTCCTCGAAGTTCGCGGAGCCAGAGAACACAATCTCAGGAACATTTCGGTCCGGATTCCGCGCAACAAATTCGTCGTGATCACCGGTCTTTCCGGTTCCGGGAAATCCTCCCTGGCCTTCGACACCATCTACGCCGAAGGCCAACGCCGTTATCTGGAAAGCCTTTCCTCCTACGCCAAGCAGTTCCTTGATAAGCTCAAAAAGCCGGACGTGGACCATATCTCCGGACTTTCTCCGGCCATTGCTATTGAGCAGCGCTCCATCACGCACAACCCTCGGTCAACCGTTGCGACGGTGACGGAGGTTTACGATTATCTCCGGCTGCTTTTTGCGAAGGTCGGGATCGCCCATTGCGCGTTTTGCGGGCTGCCGCTTCGGGGTCAGAAACGTGAGGAGATCCTGAAAGACGTGCTCGCGCGATTCGGCGGACGCGAGGTCCAGGTGCTTGCGCCGCTTATCCGCGGCCGGAAAGGGGAGTTCCAAAAATTGTTCCAGGATTCCCTGAAGCGGGGTTACGACCGCGCCCGGATCGACGGGACGGAGCGTTTGCTGAAGCCGGAGATGAAACTTCGCAAGTCCATCCGTCACGATATCGAGATCGTGATCGATGAACTGATGTTGGAAGAGACCGGCAGTGGCCAGGCTCATTTATCAGAAGAAAATAAAAGCGAGAGCAAGCGTTTCCGGGATTCTCTCGCCTGCGCTCTGGATCTTTCGAAGGGGCATGTAGCAATTCTGGAAAAGGAAGGGAACGACAAAGGGAAGATCCATTTCTTTTCCACGACCCAAAGCTGTCCCGCCTGTCAGATCAGCCTCCCGGACCTGACGCCGAACATGTTCTCGTTCAACAGCCCGTACGGGGCGTGTCCGAAGTGCAAAGGGCTCGGCAAGCTTTCGCAGATCTTTTCGAGGACCGTGATCTCTTCGCCGGAAAAACCGCTCATGCAGGCGCTGAACAAGAAGGTGTTCTTTTCGTTCAATAAATATTTTATCGAAGATCTGCTTCACGACCTGACGCAGAAATATAATTTTGAGTGGGATGCGGCGTATCGTGACTGGCCGGAGGAGGCGAAAGAGGCGTTCTTTCTCGGGGACGGGGAGCTTTCGGGGCTGGTGGAAGAATGGGAGCGGCTTTTTCACGAAACCGATTCGGAGGAAATTCGCTCGAAGATCCGGAAGTTTTTGCGCGAAGAAACCTGTCCCGAATGCCGGGGCAGGCGTCTCCGGAAGGAAAGTCTCGGCGTTCTGATCGCCGGGAAGAACATTGCCGAGGTGACGGCGGTTTCGATCGAGGAAGCGGTTCCATTCTTTCAAAAACTGGAATTTGCGGACGCTCAAAAACTGATCTCGGATCCGATCCTCCGTGAGGTCCGTGAAAGGTTGTCGTTTCTTCTGAATATCGGGCTCGGGTACCTGACACTCGACCGTACCGTGGCAACGCTCGCGGGAGGGGAACTTCAACGGATCCGGCTCGCCGCCCAGATCGGCCTCGGTCTGACCGGCGTGCTTTACGTTCTGGACGAGCCAAGCATCGGGCTCCATCCCCGGGATAATGAAAAATTGTTGAACGCGCTTGAAAAACTTCGCGATCTGAAGAACACCGTTCTTGTGGTGGAGCACGACGAAGAAACCATTCGCCGCGCGGACCATGTGATCGATCTTGGGCCGGGTGCCGGGCGTGCTGGCGGGAAGATCGTCGCGGAAGGAAAACTCGCGGAGCTCCGGGATTGTCCGGAGTCGCTTACGTTGAAATATCTTTCGGGAGAACTTTCGATAGAGGTCCCCGCTACACGCAAGTCCTCTGTCAAGGCGCCGAAGCTTGTCCTAAAAGGGTGCCGTGAACACAACCTGAAGAATGTGGATGTTGCGTTCCCGCTCGGACTTTTGATCTGCGTGACGGGCGTTTCGGGCTCCGGGAAAAGTACGCTTGTCCACGATACCCTCTACAAGGAAATGCATAACCGGGTCTGGAAGACTCAGTACAAAACCGGCGCTTTCGACGCTTTGACCGGCGCCGAAAAGATCGACAAGATTATCGAGATCGATCAGGCGCCGATCGGCCGGACGCCGCGGTCGAATCCCGCGACGTACACCGATATTTTTGGGTTTATCCGGAAACTGTACAGCGATCTCGAGCTCTCCAAGCTTCGCCGTTACTCCCAGTCGCGTTTCAGTTTCAATCTCAAAGGTGGGCGGTGCGAGAACTGCCGTGGGGCAGGATTCGAGAAGCTTGAGATGAGCTTTATGCCGGACCTTTATGTGGTTTGCGAAACGTGCCGCGGCAAACGGTACAACGAGCCGACCCTTGACGTGCGGTACCAGGGGAAGAATATTTCCGAGGTCCTTGATTTGCCGGTCCGGGAGGCGATGGATTTTTTCGCGAAGTTTTCGATGATCCGTGAGCGTCTGGAAGTCTTGGAGTCGGTGGGGCTTGGCTATGTGAAACTAGGGCAGCCTTCGACGACCCTTTCAGGCGGCGAGGCCCAGCGCATCAAGATCGCGGCCGAACTGATTAAGAGAGGAACGGGGAAAACTTTATATCTTTTGGATGAGCCGACGACCGGACTTCATTTTGCGGACATCCGGCATTTACTGGCCGCTCTTTTTAAATTACGGGATCAGGGGAATACGGTGATGGTGATCGAACATAATCTTGACGTCATTAAAACGGCCGACTATGTCATCGACCTCGGACCGGAGGGTGGCAAGTCGGGGGGGCAGCTGATCGCCTGCGGGACGCCGGAGGAGGTTTCCCGGGTGCCGGGCTCCTATACCGGAGCGTTCCTGAAGAAGGTTCTCTGCGGGAAATGATGGCTCCTGCCTAAAGTCGTTCTTTGAGAGGGGCTGGAAATAAATTGCTTTTAAACGGAATTTTTTTTTGTTATATTATGAACGCTCGTGTAATAAAAATTCAGCAGTAAAAGGAGTCCCCCATGATCATGGAAATTGGAATTGTTGCCGGTGAGATTTGGCATTACCTCGATGAAAAGCAGAAAGCTACCGTGGATGAGCTCACCAAGGGGCTGAAGCGTCCCCGCGAACTGGTGCTTATGAGTTTGGGGTGGCTCGCGCGCGAAGGTCACGTGACTCTGGGGACTCCGGAAAGCGGATACGCCGCGACGCTTAACCGAAAATAAGTCCGAACGTGAAGTATCTTTGCGTTCTGAGTACGGTTCCCAATATTAAAAAGGCCCGCGAAATCGCGGGCCTTTTAGTTTCCAGGGGGCTCGCCGCTTGCGTTCAGGTTCTTCCCGGTCTCGAATCTCATTACCGTTGGAAGGGCAAGAAAGAAACCTCCCCAGAAGTTCTTCTCATCATCAAGACCAAAGCCTCGGCCTATAAGAAGCTTGAAATGTCCCTCCTTAAAAATCATCCCTACGAAGTCTCGGAATTAGTCGCTTTGCCTATCACGAGAGGTAGCAAGGCCTATCTGGATTGGATCGACGAAGAAGTGACCTTTTAAAAAATCCAATTACCGGGATAGGAATACCAGGAAGATTTCGAAACCCAAGATTCGAAAAATGAAATAGTGCAAGCCTTGTTCTTTTAGGGGGTTGGTAACTGGGATTTGTCCGGAACTTGTTGCTTAAATTTTGGAAGGGGAGATTGCGATGAAGATTTTGGCGGTCTTCTGGCCTTCATTGGCAAAGTAATGCGGGAATGAAGCGTCGAAGTAGAGCGTTTCCTGGGCTTTGAGGTCGTATTCCTGGCTCTCGAGTTTTACTTTCACGTGTCCGTCGATCACCCACACGAATTTCTCCACCCCGCGCTCATTACTTTCTTTCTCGGTCTTGCCGCCGCCCAGGAGTGTCAAAAGGAGCGGCGTAATCTTCTTCTTGGAACTTTCCTGCGTCAGCACCTCCACATGGACGTCTTTGGTATGGTGGGTCGCCGTGCGGGCGTCCTTGGTCTGGTGGCTGATCTGTTCATAGCGGCGGTCGATCCCGGAGTAGAGTTCCGCCAATCCGATGCCGAGCGTTTCGGCTATCTTCTCATGGCTTTCGACCGTTCCGAGCATGGTTCCGGTTTCGATGCGGGAGAGGGTGGCCTGAGCGATGCCGGTTTTCTGTGAGATTTCGACCAGCGTGAGGCCCTTCTCTTTCCTGATGCTTCGGATGCGTTGTCCCAAGTTCTTTAGCATGGGGTCATTTTAACTTTCTCGGCTATAGGGTCAAGGGAAATATGACGGAAAGGCATAAAAATAAGTATAGCGTAAATGAAATATAATATTGACAAATAATCATATTCATGTTAAGGTTCTCCTAAATCAAACAGGAGGTGTTGATATGCGGTACAGAACAGAAGCAAAACAGGTTTTAGGAGCATTGGTCATTGCCACATTTCTTTTCGGCGGGCTTTCGATGATTGCGTCGGGAAGGGTTTTGGCGGCACAGCCCAAGGCGACCCTGCAGATGCAGGAAGGGGCTTCCATGGCGGTGGTGAATATTAATAAGGCCACCGCGGAAGAACTGGATGCTATCCGGGGAGTCGGTCCCGTATTGGCGGACCGGATCATCAAATTCCGCGAGCAGAACGGCGCTTTCAAAAGCGTCGATGACCTTAGCAAAGTGCGCGGGATCAACGGAGCGAAATTTCAGAAGATCAAGGATCAGGTTTCGATCTAGCCCGGTTCCGCCTGGTTCCGTTCCGCGACAGTTGTCCGGCTGGAGGTTGAGAAGTGGGGACGGCCGGATAGCTTGCGGGGCGGTCCAGGCGAACCGTATTGAAAGGATCTTTTATGGAAGTGACGGAACCAATAAAGATCGCAGCACGGGGGAACAGTTATCTGCGCTGTTTGGTCAAGGCAACGCGCAGCACCCGCAGGCTCTTCTGTTGCGATAGTAGAACGCCGGATGACGCGAAGATTCACTCGGTCAAATCGATCCTGTACGCGGCCATTGAACGGGCGGGAATGGAAACGGAGAAGTCCCAATCGGTACAAGCCAAGCTGCAAAACCTGCTTTCGCTTGTGGCGATCCGCTGCGATGCTTCGCCTCAGGAATACCGGTCAGCTCTTCGAACCCTCGAAGAGCTGGAGGATCAGATTTATTTTATGACTTATCCGCGTTTGCGGTTGTCAAATCTGAGATCTCAAATTAGAAATCCTCAAGGAACGTCCTCGGCGGGACCTTTATCCCGTAACCCCGCTTTGCTTGATTAAGCGGCCCCTTTTTGCTAGAATGCCCCCTCTTTTGCCCCTCCCGGAGGGGTCATTTTAAAATAAAAAGGTTTGCGCGGAACATGCCTAAGTTTTTGACATTCCAGGAGTTAATACAAAAACTGAACGATTATTGGGCGAAGCAGGGATGCCTCGTCATGCAGCCTTACGACCTTGAAGTCGGGGCCGGGACTTTTTCTCCCCATACGTTTCTGAGGGCTCTCGGGCCTGAGCCTTGGAAAGCCGCCTATGTCGAGCCTTCCCGCAGGCCCACGGACGGCCGTTATGGTGAGAATCCCCACCGCACCCAGCAATATTATCAGTACCAGGTCATCCTAAAACCTTCCCCGGCCAATTCCCAGGAACTTTATCTGAACAGCCTTCGCGCGGTCGGGATCGACCTGCTTTCTCATGACGTCCGCTTTGTGGAGGATGACTGGGAATCTCCGACGCTTGGTGCCTGGGGCCTCGGATGGGAAGTGTGGCTCGACAGTCTTGAGATTACGCAGTTCACTTATTTTCAGCAATGCGGCGGCATTGACCTCGACGTGATTTCTTGCGAGATCACCTACGGGCTCGAACGCATCGCCATGTTCCTTCAGCAAAAGGAATCTCTTTTCGATATTCAGTGGAACGACAAAGTGACCTACGGCGATGTCCACTTGCAGGGGGAGAGGGAATTTTCGAAGTTCAATTTTGAAGGTTCGGATCCCGAGATCTATCGCCGGCATTTCGAAGATTATGAAAAACAAACCGAGCGGCTTCTCGAGAACGGGATGGTTCTTCCGGCCTACGACTGCTGTCTCAAAACGTCGCACATTTTCAACCTGCTGGACGCGCGCGGCGCCGTGAGCGTCAACGAACGGCCACGGTTCATTGCCCGTGTCCGCGCGTTGGCCAAACGGTGCGCCGAAGGATATCTTGAAAGCCGCAAGGCGCAGGATTTTCCGTTGATCAGGAAAAAGAAATAGCCATGCCCAATCTTCTTGTGGAAGTCGGAGTCGAAGAACTGCCGGTCGGGAGCCTGGACGTCATTTATGACGAGCTGGCCGTGAAAGTGCGGCAGAAACTCGTCGACGAGCGCATCGCGTTTGCGGAAGTGAAGGTCGAAGCCACGCCTCGGCGCATCGCACTTTTTGTCCAAGGGATCGCGGCCATGCAACAGGACCGTACGCTCGAAATATCCGGGCCTTTCTGTGAAAAATGTTATGACGGCGCCGGGAAACCTACGCAGGTCCTCCAGGGGTTCCTCCGTAGCAAGCAGGCGACCGAAAAAGACATTGAGGTCCGCGAAAGCCCGAAGGGGAAGTTCATTTTCCTCAAAAAATATGAAAAAGGCCGGCCCGTCATCCAGCTGCTTCCCGAATTCCTGAAGCAGATCCTTATGACGCTCTCTTTCCCGAAGTTCATGCGATGGGAATCCACCGGGTTCCGGTTCCCGCGCCCCATCCGCTGGCTGGTCGTTTTGCTGGATCAAAAGAGAGTTCCGATGGTGCTTGCGGACGTAAGGTCGGGCAACAAGAGTTTTGGACACCGGTTCCTTGCACCGCAGGGTTTTGTGATCCCCAAGGCCGACTGGAAACTTTATCTTTCGCTCCTCAAGAAGAAGCACGTGCATCTGGAGATCGCAGCCCGCGAGGCCTTGGTCCGGAGCGCGCTCAAGACCCGGTTCGGCCAGAAACAGGCGGATGAAGAGTTGCTTCACATGAACGCGCAGCTCGTGGAAGAGCCGTATTTCATCAAAGGCGCGTTTTCGCAGGAGTATCTTGAGCTCCCGGCCGAGGTGCTGGCGAGCTGTATGAAAAAGAACCAAAAGATCTTCGCCTGCTGTGACGCGAAAGGGCAGATGCAAAACCGGTTCGTTGCGGTGATGAACGGCAAGCGTAACGGTCTTCCTCGGATCCAGGCGGATTACGAGAATGTTCTTGATTCGCGCCTTAAAGACGCCCGCTATTTTTACGGGATGGACACGAAGGAACCGTTCGAAAAGAAAAAACCGGTTCTCGCTCAGCTTGTTTATCTCGGCAAGCTCGGGTCCGTGTTGGACAAGACCGAGCGGCTTGAAAAACTTGCGGGAGAGTTTTCGGAGGCGTGCGGGCAGCAGGCGCTTTCGCAGGATCTTGCGCGCGTTGCGAGCCTTTCCAAGATCGATCTGATCACGCATCTGGTCTATGAAATGCCGGACCTGCAGGGGATCGTTGGTCGCGAATACGCGATCGAGGCGAAAGAAAAAGAGGCGGTGGCCCTGGCGATCGGCGCCCAGTACCTGCCGCGGAGCCTTGGGGAAGATCACCAGAAAGTCAAAAATTCGATGAATTTTCTCGGAGCGCTTTTCGGCATCATGGACCGGCTGGACCTCCTTGTCGGGGCGTTCGGCACCGGTATTGAGCCGACCGGGAGCCAGGACCCGTTTGCGCTGCGGCGGGCGGGCGGCAGCATTGTGAAAATGATCCGGGCGTTCGATATTTCTTTCTCTCTTTCCGGCGTGATCGAGGCGGATGTGCGGCTCTACGGAGGGCGTTTGACCAAGAAAGACGATCTCACTTCACGCCTTGTGAAATTCCTCCAGGAACGTGTGGCGTTTGAGCTTGGCGTGAAACCCGGGACCCGGCAGCATGAAATATTGCAGGCCGTTTTCCGTGCCGGTTTCGATGATCTCGCCAATGTTTATGACCGTTACGCCGTGCTTTGCCGGATGTCAGAGAAGGACCCCGGGAATTTTCTGAGGGCGGCGAAAGTGATCCAGCGCACCGCCAATATGCTCAAAGGTTACGGGAAGACGCCCGGAGAGCCGCGGCAGGACAAGTTGACAGAAGTCCAGGAGAAGAAATTGTTTGAATTGGTCCAGGCAAGGATCGGGGATGTCGAGACCCCGATTAAAGCGGGAGACTATGAAAAGGCCACCCGGCTTTTTGCGGAGATCTTTTCAGAGCCTCTGAACGATTTCTTTGACCATGTGATGGTGAACGCGGAGGACGCGGAAGTCCGTGAGAACCGGATGGCGCTTGTGGCGCGGATCAACCGGCTCTACACCGGAAGGCTCGCAGACCTTTCCGTGCTATCCAGAATCGACGAAGAGTGATACAATTCACATTCTTCTTTGCCCTACACGAAACCCCTTGAGGTTCGATCGGAGGGGTGGTTTTAAACTGTATTTTAGATAACCAACAAGCCTATCGTTCCGTCTCTTGAAAAAGACGGATGCCGGGCGCTAACAAGGAGTGAAAAGAAACACTATGAGTACCGCAACATGTAAGAAATCCTGCAAGTCCGGTTCCAAATCCAAGTCCTCGAAATACGTTTATTTCTTCGGCAGCGGCAAAGCGGAAGGCGACGCCAAGATGAAAAGCCTGCTCGGCGGCAAAGGCGCGAATCTTGCCGAGATGACCAACATTGGCATTCCCGTTCCGGCCGGTTTTACGATCACTACCGAAACGTGCGATCTTTTCTATAAGAACGGCAAAAAATGGCCGGTCGGTCTCGAACAGCAGGTTCGTGAGAACATCGTGAAACTCGAAAAATCCATGGGGCTCAAGCTCGGCGACCGCAACAATCCGCTGCTCGTTTCCGTGCGCTCTGGCGCGGCGGTTTCGATGCCGGGTATGATGGACACGGTCCTCAATCTCGGTCTCAACTCCGATGTCGTCCAGGGTCTTATTGTGAAGACCGAGAACGAACGTTTCGCGTGGGACTCCTATCGTCGGTTCATCCAGATGTTCGGTGACGTGGTCATGGAAGTGCCGCACGACGATTTCGAACACATTCTTGAGAAGAAGAAACAGCAGGTCGGCGCGAAGACCGATACGGAGCTGAACGCGAATGATCTCAAGGACGTTGTGCGCCAGTACAAGAAGGTTTACCAGGATCACACGGGCGAAGAATTCCCGCAGGATCCTTTTGAACAGCTTGTCAAAGCCGTGAACGCGGTATTCAATTCCTGGAATTGTCCGCGCGCGCTCAAATACCGCCAGATCAATGAGATCCGCGGTCTGCTCGGCACCGCCGTGAACGTTCAGGCGATGGTGTTCGGCAATATGGGCGAGACCTCCGGAACGGGCGTGTGCTTTACGCGCAATCCTTCGACCGGTGAGAACAAGTTCTACGGGGAATATCTCATCAACGCGCAGGGAGAGGACGTCGTTGCCGGGATCCGCACGCCGGAACCGATCGATGTGCTCGCGAAGAAGTGGCCCACGGTCTATAAGCAGCTCGATTCTCTCCGCCTCCGTCTCGAAAAGCATTACCGGGACATGCAGGATATCGAGTTCACCATCCAGGAGGGGAAGCTGTACATTCTCCAGACCCGCAGCGGGAAACGCACGGCGGCCGCAGCAGTCCGTACCGCGGTGGAGATGGTGAAGGAAAAGATGATCAGCCAGAAGGAAGCGTTGCTTCGCGTGAATCCCAAGCAGCTCGACCAGTTGCTCCACCCGACGTTCGATCCGAAGCAGCAGAAGACCAAAGAGCCGATCGCAAAAGGTCTTCCGGCTTCTCCGGGTGCCGCGACGGGCAAAGTGGTCTTTTCCGCTGAAGACGCTGAAGCTTGGGCGAAGAAGGGTGAAGCCATCATCCTCGTCCGCATCGAAACCTCGCCGGAAGATATCGGCGGAATGAACGTCGCGAAGGGGATTTTGACCTCCCGCGGCGGCATGACCTCACACGCGGCGGTCGTCGCGCGCGGCATGGGGAAATGCTGCGTCGCCGGCGTCAGCGCTCTCAATATCGATTACAAGGCCAAGCAATTCACGGTTGGTAATGTCACGGTCAAGGAAGGCGATTTCATTTCCCTGGACGGGACGCTGGGATTTATTTACGAAGGCAAGCTCAACACCATGGATCCGGCGCTTTCCGGGGATTTCGGCACGCTGATGAAATGGGCCGATGCCACTCGCACGCTCAAAGTTCGCACGAACGGCGATACGCCGAACGACGCGACCGTCGCGCGCAGGTTCGGCGCCGAAGGGATCGGGCTTTGCCGTACGGAGCATATGTTCTTCGAGGGCGACCGAATCATTGCGGTCCGTGAGATGATCCTTGCCGACACCAAGGAAGGCCGTGAGAAGGCTCTCGCGAAGCTCCTGCCGATCCAGCGCGGGGACTTTGAAGGGATCTTTGAAGCGATGAAAGGCTTTCCCGTGACGATCCGTCTTTTGGATCCGCCGCTTCATGAGTTCCTCCCGCAGGAAGATGCTAACCAGAAAGAAATGGCCGAAGTCATGAAGGTTCCGGTCGAAGTGATCAAACAAAAGGTCAGCGCTCTTCACGAGTTCAACCCGATGCTCGGGCATCGCGGCTGCCGTCTTGGGATCACGTATCCCGAGATCTACGCCATGCAGGTCCGTGCGATCATCGAAGCGGCCTGCAACCTCAAGAAGAAAGGCATCAAGATCGTTCCTGAGATCATGATCCCGCTCGTCGGGACGAAGAAGGAACTCCAGATCCTGAAAGATCTTTCCGTTGATACGATCAACAAGGTTTTCGAGGAAAAGAAAACGAAGCTCGAATACATGATCGGAACGATGATCGAAGTGCCGCGCGCGGCGTTGACGGCGGACCGTGTCGCCGAAGTCGCCGAGTTCTTCTCGTTCGGGACGAACGACTTGACGCAGATGACGCTCGGTTTTTCGCGTGACGATTCGGGTTCCTTTATGGGAGCCTACCTCGAGCAGGGGATCTTCGAGAAAGACGTGTTTCAGTCGATCGATGTCGAAGGCGTCGGTTCTCTGATTCAACTTGCGGTCGAAAAAGGCCGTAAGACAAAGAAGGACCTGAAGATCGGTATCTGCGGCGAGCATGGCGGAGATCCGGATTCGATCGATTTCTGTAACCGCGTCGGTATGAACTACGTCAGTTGTTCGCCGTACCGTGTTCCGATCGCGAGACTGGCGGCGGCTCAGGCCGTGCTGCGTTTAAAAAAATAAAAACCGCACAAGGAATGGATCGTTAGTATTCCTATGGCAGGTAAAAAAAAGAAAAAACAGAAAAATGTCCGGCCCGCCCGAAAGGGCGCGGCCCGGCATTCCGGGAAGAAAGCGGGAAGGGAGCGTGTCAAACGCTCCCTTCCTGTTTCCCCCAAGCGTCCCCGTTCTCCGTCCGGCACCCGGGCCAAGGAAGATGCCGCCAAGAAGGTTGAAACCGAACTTCTTTTAAAGCGCGAGAAACTTTTCCAAAAGGAAGCCGCGGAGCTTCTGAAACAAGAGTCCGGCCTTGAGGGAAATGCCGAGCGCCGCAAGCGGGAGCGCGAGACCGAAGAGGAAGATGCCCACGCGGAAGACGCGATGGACCAGACCCTTGACCGGACCCCGATGAAGATCTATCTCGACCAGATCGAGCATATCCCTTTGCTGACCCCGGAGCTCGAGATCTCTATTTCCGAACAGATCGCCCAGGGAGGCGCTGCGGGGGAAGAAGCCCGTCACCGGATGATCCGCTCGAACCTCCGCCTTGTGATCGCGATCGCCAAACGTTATACCCACATGGGCCTCGCTTTTTCCGACCTCGTTGAAGAAGGCAACATCGGCCTGATGCGGGCGGTAGAAAAATTCGATCCGAAACGCGGGTACCGGTTTTCGACGTACGCATCCTGGTGGATCAAACAGGCCATGATGCGTTCGCTTTCCAACCAGGGCAAGACGATCCGCATTCCGGTCTACATGTACGACATTATCTCCAAATGGCGGCGGGTGCGCGATGCCCTGACGCAACGCCTGAGCCGGGCTCCCACGCGGCGCGAGATCGCCAAGGTCCTTGAGATCCCGGCGGCCAAGGTCAAGGAGATCGAAAGTATCGTGAACCGCCCGAGTTCGCTCAATACGCCGATCAGCCTGGACGGAACGGCGGAGCTGATCGATCTGATCGAAGACGATGTGAACCAGAAGCCGGACTCCAAGGTCGGTGAGATCCTCAAGAGCGAGCGTGTCGTGAAACTTTTGGGGATCCTCGATGACCGGGAGAAGGAGATCCTGTCCCGGCGTTTCGGTCTGGACGATCACAACCCGCACACGCTGGAAGAGGTCGCCCAGCATTTCGGTGTGACGCGCGAGCGGATCCGGCAGATCGAATTCGTGGTCCTGAAAAAGATCCGCGCCCAGCTGACGCTGGAAGGCGATCACTTCGAAAATTATCTGACAGCCTAGCAGCAGCCCCGGATCCTTCCGGAGCTTTTCAATATCAGGAGGTTTTCCGTGAGCGTAAGGTCCCTGAAAGCAAAAGTCCGCACCATCCCTGATTTCCCCAAGAAGGGGATCCTTTTCCGCGATATTACCCCGCTGCTCAAGGACCCGAAATCTTTCCGTGAGATCATCGAGGAACTGGCCAAGGTGGCGAAAAAGCACAAGATCGCGATGGTGGCCGGGATCGAGTCCAGGGGGTTTATTTTCGGAGCGCCTCTTGCGGCAAAGCTGGGGGTCGGTTTTGTGCCGATCCGCAAAAAAGGAAAGCTGCCATGGCGGACGCACCGGGTCCCCTGTGTTCTGGAATATGGGGAAGAGGTGCTTGAGATCCATGAGGACGCGGTCAAGCCGGGCCAAAAAGTGATGATCGTGGACGATCTTCTTGCGACCGGCGGAACGGCCGAAGCGGCCACGAAACTCGTGGAAGCGGTCGGCGGCAAGGTTGGGCTTCTGGCGTTCGTGATCGAACTGGAGCCTCTCAAGGGCCGTGAAAAACTCGCGGATTACGACGTTTGTTCGTTATTGAAGTACTAAAACCCGCCTAGCCAGCTCTTTCCGGCAACGCTATAATATTTGCCTATGAGGAAGCTGATCCTGCTGACGCTTCTCGCTGTTTCATTTCTTGCCGCGCCTTGCCGGGCTGCCGATACCTCTCTCACGGTCACCAAAGTCATCGACGCGACGACGCTCGAACTTTCGGACGGCCAAACAGTTTCCCTGATCGGCATCCAGCCACCCGAAGATCCTGAACAGGGCAAGAAAGCGGCGGAGTTTACCCGCCAACTTGCGGAAGGAAAACAGGTCAGGCTCGATTATGATGTGCAACAGAGGGACAAATACAAACGGCTCTTGGCATATGTTTATGTTGTGGTATGCAATAACTGCGATACACGAAGAAATCCCAAGTACGAATATCTTGATATGCAAGATCCTGATGGAAGCATCACTGCCTGCATCTTTCTCAACGCCACCCTCATCAAGTCCGGCTACGCCCAAGTCATGACCCCGCTTGTAACCACGGCGGGGCAGGCCGTTCCAGCCGCGCCGAATGTGAAGTATGCCGAGCTGTTACTTAAATTGCAGAAGGAAGCGAGAGAAGCTAAAAGAGGATCGTGGGATACTGTTTCGACGGAAGTTCAAAAAACACGCGCTGTGCAGAACTCGGATGTTAAGACGTTTGTCGGAGAGTTGGAATTTCATCCGCAAACAAAATCCGTGGAATCATTTTTGGGGCTGGATTTTGTGCTGAAAACAGAAGATCCGAAAGACAGGGTGATATTGCGTCCGTCCAAAGTGGTTTCAGAGGAAAGGTTGAAGAAATTCGAAAATAAAAGGATCGAGGTCCAATGCATTTCACGGGAAGCGGAGAAAATCGATTATTCGGAAACTATGCAATATCCGGTTGTTACCGATTTTGTTACGGGAAAGTCTCGCCCTGGATTTGAAAGTCGGCCAGGTTATTGTGAAGTTCAGGAGGTAAGGCTTGAGGGAGAAAGAAACGAAAGCCAATAAGAGTTGGTTACGAAAATGATCTCCGGCTCGATTAAGGGCAAGCCCAACGGGAGGTTTCTTGTATCGCAGAAGGAAGCGCGGGAGAACAGGAGGGGGCTTTGGAAATAAAAGAAAAAAATAGCTTAGCAAAAGCCGAAAAACCCAAAGGATTTATTTGGATGTTTGTGGTAATGGTTTTAACTACCGCATACTCGTTTATTGGGGTGCCAGTATACGAGCTTGTAAAATTTGAACTTTTAAAATACGAACGGCTTATTTGGATAGAGATTGTCATGGGTGAGCTGGCAGGAATTATCAGTGCGGTTCTTTTGTTCGGAATTTACAAGATGAGAAATTTAGCGAGGGCGATCTACGTGTTTTTGCTCGTAGCCGTGACAGTCTACATGCTTGGATGGTCAATTTGGTTTGCCACCGTTGCTTATAAAATAGGTTGGGACGCATCTGCCAGCATGCTTTTTTGCTTTTGGTCATTTCACATCCCGTTACCCGCCATTTTTATTTGGTATCTTTCTCTTCCGCAGGTAAGGGAAAAGTTCAAATCAGAGCAGGGGAATATTGGGGACTTCCGCTGCAGAAACTTATAAAAAAGGAGGGGATTGTGGGGATGAATGTCAGCTTCAAAGGGTCTCTTCTTACGATCGAGAACGGTACCCGAACGAAGACTATGGATTTCAAACATCCCATTGGGAATATTGTAACCACCGAAACGCAAATTATTGTTCGCTTTGAATTGATGGGAGACGAGGTGCCCGACGAAGGGATTATTTGCCTTAATCAAGATGGAAAGCAAATTTGGAAGGTTGAAGACCCAGACATGTGGAGAGTTGGACACAAGGTCAGGATTCCTGATCAGTTTGGGGGAGTTGGATTTGATAAAGAGGGTAACCTTTGGGCTGGTGGCAGGCAATCTAGGTATCGAATAGATATTAATACGGGAAAAATTCTTGAAGAAGAGTATACGAAATGATCCCCGACCCGATTAAAGTAGCTTTGTAGAGTGGTGCAAATGTCCAAAGTGAATTTTTCACATCCGGCTAACCAAAAATATTTATCAAAACATGGTCCATTTATTAAGCCCGCTTATAATTTTCAAACGAAAGATGAATGTGACCCTGCCTCGATAGACCAAGTAGAACTAAAGCTTGGAATGCATGCGGAAGTTGTAAGAATCTTTTGGAATGAAATAACAAAAGATTTGCCGGAAGATTGCAGGTGGATTGTTCGTGGCCGCGCGGTTTTAGTGAGACCCAAAAATGGAGTTATTTTTGGTTTTCAGGCTACAAATATATCTTTTGCCTTGAGGTTGCCGCAGACTGAGAAAGCTGTTGCCATCAATTCTATCGGCCACCTAAAAATGGACTTATCTGCTGGTGGTACTTATGATGTGAATGAATATGGGGACGATTGGGTTCTTTTCTATGCAAAAGGCAGTGATTCATTGCGCCGCTTTTGCTTAGAATCCTATAGATACGCTGGCAATCTACAGATGCCGGAGATACCCGGATACCGGATGCCGTCCGGCGGGGAAGGGTAACCTGACGCATCGGGTGAGGTAGCGCATCCTTGGCATGCAGGTGACCGTCACTATGCCTAATTTTGGCGGGTTTGTATAGAGACAGCCATGGGGGAATCTGCTATCATTCTCCCTGTTTTCTTCCGTATCTTTATAGATTTATCGGGAAATAGGCGGTTAGCGTACGAGGCCTCCCAGATCCCATAGGGACGATCTAAAACATCGAGCCTCGACGGTGTCGTATTAAAACATTGGGTTTCAATGCCCCTATAGCTCAATTGGATAGAGCATCTCCTTCCTAAGGAGAGGGTTGCATGTTCGATTCATGCTAGGGGCAAAGTTTTTTATATAGCGGAAGAAGCGAATGGCCGGTCATCCCGTGAGATCGAGGCACGGTTTCTTTTCCATGAAAACAAAACCTAATAGCTGCATTCTGGTGATGGTCGCGATGGTGCTCAGCGGCCTTTGTTTTTTCGGAGTTCCTGCGGGCCTTTTTGCGGAAGAGCCCGCGGCGAGGAACATCGCCGATTTTGAGGCTTTGAAAAAAGAGTGGGAAGAGGTCCGGGAACAGCAGATCCGGATGATCCGCGAAAAGGAAGAACAACTCGAAAAACTGAAAGAAGAACTTTTTGCAAAGATGAAAGCCGCTGAGAGTCCAGCGAAGGAGCCGATTCTTCCCGTCGATAACAGCGGTGGCGCAGTGTTGAATGACAAAAAGGAACTCGGGCAGCAGAAGGCGGCATTCCTCGAAGAACGGCAGAAATTTTTTACCGAAATGAACCGTCAGAAAGAAAAGCTCCGGCAGGACCAGGCCGCGCTCGACCAAAAAGTCAAACAGCTGGAAGAGGAACGTGCCCGGTTTGAAAAGGAAAAACAGGTTGCCGCGCATTGATACGCGGTCCCTCCCGAGGTCCCATCCTATGCCGGAAAAGACTTCCCTCAGACGGTCTCTCCAGGAGAAAAGAAGCGGGATCTCCGCGCTCCGCCGAAAGAAGAAAAGCCGCCGTATTTTTGAAAAACTGTTTCGTCTCCCCGGCTTCGGGAAGGCGGAACATGTGGCGCTTTATTACAGTCTCCCCGGCGAGGTTGATACGCGGCCGTTCCTTAAAAAGCTTTTCTGCGAAAAAAAAATCTACCTGCCCCGGGTGAATCCGCGGAAAAAAGATATGAGATTTTTCCGGGTAGGTTCTCTCTCTGATCTCCGGAAAGGGGCGTATGCTATCATGGAGCCGCGCAAGTCCTGTCCGGGCCGCGGTGCGTCGAAGATGGACCTGATCGTGGTCCCCGGAGTGGCGTTTGACAGGCGCGGCGGAAGACTCGGCCGCGGCGGCGGCTATTATGACCGGATCCTCCGGCGGGCGGGTAAAGTTCCCGTGATCGGGGTCTGTTTCCGCGAGCAGCTTGTGAAAAAAGTCCCGATGACCCTCCGTGATGTCCGGGTCGATCGGGTGATCACGGACTGAAATTCGCACAACGTGCAACGGAAAAGTTTTTACGTTGTGCTGCAGAAAAGATTTCAAAAGGAATGATGACCGAACAAGATGAGAAGCCGGTTTTTGATGCATTGAAGAACGGCCGCAGGATCTATACCGTCAGCCAGCTGAACCGGCAGGTGCGGTTTCTGCTGGAGTCGAACTTTCCGGGAGTCTGGGTCGAAGGCGAGATTTCGAATTTCAAACACCACACGTCGGGACACATGTACCTGACGCTGAAGGATGAGACGTCACAGATCCAGGCGGCGTTCTTCAGCCAGCATCAGCGCGGTCTCAAATTCCAGCTGAAGGACGGGCTCAAGGTTCTCGCGTTCTGCCGCGTTTCGATCTATGAAGCGCGCGGATCTTACCAGCTTTATATCGAACGGATCGAACCGAAGGGCGTTGGCGCGCTCCAACTTGCGTTCCAGCAGCTGAAGGAGAAGCTCGCGAAAGAGGGGCTGTTCGACGAAGAGCGGAAGCGGCCGATCCCGAAATTTCCCAAGGCGGTGGGCGTGGTCACGTCCCCGACGGGTGCCGCGATCCAGGATATTCTGAACGTCGTGAACCGCCGTTTTTGCGGGACCCATCTTCTCCTCTATCCGGCCAAAGTCCAGGGGGAAGGTGCCGCGCAGGAGATCGCGCAGGCGATCGAGGCTTTGAATCGCCAGGGTGAGGCTGAGGTCCTGATCGTGGGACGCGGAGGCGGGAGTATCGAGGACCTTTGGGCGTTTAATGAAGAGCCGGTAGCGCGTGCGGTTTTTAATTCACGGATTCCGGTGATTTCCGCGGTCGGTCATGAAACCGACTGGACGATCTGCGATTTTGTGGCGGATCTGAGAGCCCCGACGCCTTCTGCGGCGGCGGAGCTTGTGGTCGCGAGCCGTTTTGAGCTGCAAAAACAGGTTGCGGGAAACGGCGAACGGATCCAGTATGCGATGCTTCGCCTTGCGGAAGCCGCGCGGGAGCGGCTCGAGGGGTTTGTTGCGAGCGTCGCGTTCCGCCAGCCCCGGTATCTGCTGGAACAATTTACGGAGCGGATCGATGAGGCCGCGCGCCAGTTTGGAGCGCGGCTTGGGGATCTGGTGGCTCTTAAATCGCAGACGTTCCGGGCAGCGGCAGGAAGGTTGAACGCTCTCAGTCCGTTGGCGACATTGGAGCGCGGGTATTCCGTGACGTTGGATGCTTCCGGAAGAGCGGTTACTGATGCCGCAGGCGTGGCGGCGGGCGCGGAGATCCGGACACGGCTTTGCAAAGGGCAATTGCTTTCGAAGGTTATTAAAGTAACGCAGTGATGTCATTCTTGCATGTTCCAAGCCGGGATCCAGTTTTAGATTCCCGACCTGCCTGCCGGCAGGCAGGTAAAAACATTCGGGAATGACAAAACATCTAAGGTGCGAGAGGGATAAAATGACGGACAAATTCCAGTTTGAAAAAGCGCTCGAGGATCTAGAGAAGATCGTGGAGGTAATGGAAGGCGGGGAGCTGACGCTCGATCAGGCGCTCAAAAAATACGAAGACGGCGTGCAGCTGGTTCGTGCGTGTCAGTCCAAATTAACCGATGCCGAGAGGAAGATCGAGGTCCTCACGAAAACGCTCGATGGTTCGCTCAAAAAAGAACCGTTCGATCCCGAAGGGGCTCCCCGCGCGGCGAAGGGGAAAAAGAAAAAGACCGGACCGGACGATGATGCCGCGTTCGTTGACGAGGATTAGTCTGTGAAATACGAGAGTTTTTTCAAAAAACATCTGAGCTTTATCGAAAAAAATCTGAGCAAAGAACTCCTGGTCCGCGAGGTGCGCCCCAAGGTGATCCATCAGGCGATGCAGTATTCAGTGTTCACGGGAGGGAAGAGGTTCCGGCCTGTGCTCGCGCTCGCATCGTGCGAAGCCTGTGGCGGAAAATTGTCCGAAGCGATCCTCCCGGCGATGGCCATTGAACTGATCCATACTTATTCGCTTATTCATGATGATCTTCCGGCCCTGGACAATGATGATTTGAGGCGAGGGAAGCCGACGAGCCACAAAAAGTTCGGGGAAGCGAACGCCATCCTTGCCGGGGACGGGCTTTTGACGCTCGCGTTCGAGCTTTTGGCGGGGGTCCGTCCGGCGGAACGTGCGGTCCGGCTCCTGGGCGAAATATCGACGGCCGCGGGGGTCCATGGTATGATCGGAGGCCAGGTCGCGGACCTCGAGGTTTTCTCACGGTCTAAGACCCTTGCCGAGCATGATTTTATTTGTGAAAAGAAGACCGGACAGTTGATCCGTGTCAGCGCCTTGGCCGGAGCGATCGCGGCCGGTGCCGGTGCCGCGGCCCTGAAGCGTATGGCATGTTACGGCGAATGTCTGGGGCTCGCTTTCCAGGTCGTGGATGATATCCTGGACGGCGACGGCTATTGCCGTGTGCTCAGTAAGGCGAAAACGGTCCAAAAGGCGGAGCGTCTCATCCAAGAGGCGAAAAAAATCGCGGAAAGTTTCGGTTCGAAGGCAAAGGGGCTTGTTTTTCTGGCGGATTTTTTAGCTTCCCGAATGCCCGGATAACGTAACGGTCAATGCTTCTGAACGGATTTTTATGACAATTTGGATCCAAAACATTAACGGTCCCGAAGATCTGCAAAAAGTACCTCTCGAAAAACTTCCTGAGGTGGCGGCGGAGTATCGTCAGTTTCTCATTGAGTCGGTGGCAAAGACCGGCGGGCACTTGGGCGCAAGTCTCGGGACGCTGGAGCTCAGCATCGCGCTCCACTATGTCCTCAGTTCGCCCACGGACAAGATTTGCTGGGATGTTGGCCACCAGGCGTATGTTCACAAAATGATCACCGGACGTCGCGACCGGATGAGTACGCTTCGTCAGCCCAAGGGGTTGAGTGGTTTTCCTTCGCCGTTTGAAAGCGCTCACGATCCGTTCATTGTGGGGCATGCCGGGACTGCGATCTCGGAAGCATTGGGCCTTGCCGCGGCGCGCGACATCAAGAAACGGGATGAAAAAGTCGTGGCCGTGGTCGGCGACGGCGCTATGACTGCGGGACTTTCCTTTGAAGCCATGAACAATGCCGGGCATCTCAAGAAAAACATGCTTATTATTTTAAATGATAACGAGATGTCGATCTCAAAGAACGTCGGCGCCATGAGCCGTTACCTCAATAAAGTTATCACAAATCCTCTCTATAACCGTATCCGTGCGGAAGTCGACAAACAACTGCAGAAGTTTCCGCGGCTCCAGAAATTATCCTCCACCTCGCTTGAGGGGATGAAACATCTTTTCGTTCCGGGAATCCTTTTCGAGGAGCTTGGATTCCGTTACTTCGGCCCCGTGGACGGACATAATGTTGTCATGCTGGTGAATACTTTGCGGGACGTGCTCAAGCTCAATACCTGTAGCCTCTTGCATATCCTTACCAAAAAAGGGAAGGGTTGCGAATACGCTGAGAAAGACGCGGAAAAAGGCCACGGGGTCGTGCCCTTTAACGTTAAAACAGGGGAGAAAATCGAGGCTGCGCTGAGGCCCGGTGAAGCGACGCGCGGGATCTCTTACACGCAGGCCTTCGCGGATGCTTTATCCAAGCAGGCGCGCCGGAACCCGGATGTTGTCGCGATCACGGCGGCGATGCCGTCAGGGACCGGGCTTCTCCAGTTCCAGAAAGAATTTCCGGAGCGCTTCTTTGATGTCGGGATCGCCGAGCAGCACGCGATCACGTTTGCCGGGGCGTTGGCGCGGGGCGGTTTGAAACCGGTCTGCCCGGTCTATTCGTCCTTTCTTCAGAGGGCGCATGATTCGGTGATGCATGATGTGGCCCTGCAGCGGCAGTCCATGGTGATCGGGATCGACCGCGCGGGGCTTGTCGGGGCGGACGGCGCGACGCATCAGGGGATCTTTGATATCGCGTTCTTGGGGTCGGTTCCGGATATTGTGCTTGCGTCTCCGGTGGATGAGTTTGAAATGGACAAGATGATGGAGCTCGGGCTTGGCCACACGACGGTTTTTGCGATCCGGTACCCGCGCGTCACTATCCCGAAACTCTTTGATGCTTTTCCGAAACATTCGTTTGAGATCGGCGAAGGCGAAGTTCTGATCGAAGGCGAGGATGTGACATTGCTCGCGCTCGGGAGCATGGTGGAAACGGCGTGCAAAGCGCACGCGCTTCTCAAACAGGAGGGCATTTCCGCCCGTGTGGTGAATATGCGTTTCGCCAAGCCCCTGGATGAAAAACTCATTCTCGATTCCCTGCAAAAGACAAAAATGCTTTTTACGTTGGAAGAACACGTCGGGACGGGCGGGTTCGGGTCCCGCGTTCTCGAGTCTTTAGAAAGCCAGAACGTTCATAGGGTCCCGCTCAAGCGGTTTGCGCTTCCGGACGAATTCATCGAACACGGTTCCCGCGAGGCGCAGCTCGAAGAGTTCGGCCTTTCGCCCGAAAAGATCACAGCGGCGGTCCTGAAAGAATTCCATCCTCAGAAAAAATAAAGGAGAGCAGCGTGGAAGAGAACGAAGGGTCGAAAGAAGAAACCGGGAATCTTCCGGAGGAGACGAAGGAAGCGCGGTTCAAGCGCTTGGCGGAGCAGCGAGTCGCCGCAACGATGGACAAGATCCGGCTGATCGGGAATCTCGCGAGTTCGCAATATTCTTATAACGGCGATCAAGTCGCGAAGATCTTCGCAGCGCTGAAGGATGCGATCGCGGACGTCGAAGACAAGTTCCAGCGAACGCTCGAACGCAAAAAGGAAAAATTCCATTTCTGAGCCGGACCCGGCAAGGCGTTGTCAGGCCGCTTAGGGATGGCTTGAAGCGGCTTGTGGTTCTGTTTAGAATGGATTTCTTCGGAGGAAGCTCCCTATGAAAACAGTCGGGGTTGTCGTCAATCAGAAAAAGCAAGGCGCGCCGGAACTTTGCGTGAAACTTCGCGAATGGCTTGGGAAGCGCGACATGACCGTTCTTGATTCGTCCGGCACTGCGCTTGACGAGATCGTGCGGCAGGCGGACCTGATCATTTCGCTGGGCGGGGACGGGACCCTGCTTTCCATTGTCAGCCAGATGCGGAACCGTTCGGTCCCGGTGCTCGGCGTTAATCTGGGAAGTCTCGGGTTCCTCACTGAGGTCAAGCAGGCCGAAGTTTTTGAAGAGCTCAACGCTTATTTCCAGCAGCCGCAGATCGACAATCGTGTCATGCTTTCGTGCGATGCCTGGAGCAAGGCGAATAAGGTAGAGCGGCGTTTCCTGGCCCTGAACGATATCGTGATCAGCCGCGAAGGGCTCGCCCGTATTTTGAGGCTCGACATTTCGATCTCCGGAGAAAAATTCGTTAGCTTTCGCGGCGACGGCGTGATCATTTCCACGCCGACGGGTTCTACGGCTTACGCGCTTTCCGCGGGCGGGGCGGTGGTCCATCCTCAGGTCGAAGCTCTGATGATCACACCGATCTGTCCTCACGCGCTGACCCTTCGCCCGTTCGTGATCGCCGCGGGCGAGAAGATCACGGTCCGCGTCCGTATCGACAACCCCGGCGACAAAGCCCTCCTGACGGCCGACGGTCAAGAAAAGATCGAGATAGACGATAGCTATACCGTCGAAGTGGGTCGCGCGAATGCCCCGTTCCAGCTTGTTAAAAGTTCGAAACGGAGCTACCTCGAGACCCTTCGGGAGAATTTCATGCTCCCGGCTTCCGAGAAATGACGGTTGGATTTTAACCGTCATCCTGAGCCTGCCTGAAAGCGGGCGAAGGATCTAGGGAAGATTCTTCGTAAGCCCGAAATGGTTTCGTCCTCAGAATGACGCAAGCTCGGGACATATAAAAGGGTACGTTGAATGGTCAAATTGCTGATCGTCGATGACGAAAAAATGATCTGCGAGGAGTTCCGTGAAACTCTGGAGCATGAAGGCTATGAGGTCGATTGCGCCTTCAACGGAAAAGACGGGCTGCACAAGGTCCAGAATAATCACTACAGCCTTGTTTTCGTGGATTTTGCCATGCCGTTCATGGACGGAAAAAAGGTTCTCGAAAGGATCCGCCATTTCAGCCGGGTGCCGGTGGCCGTGATCACGGGTTTCGTTTCCGCGTCGAAAGAAAAAGAGATCCTCTCGCTCGGGGCGTTGACCTGTTTAAAAAAACCGCTGGACCTTGACCGCGTGAAGACCCTCATTCATACTGTAGCGGTCAGAAGGCTCGAGCCCCATCACTCTTGATCCAGGGAGTACCGTAATTTTATGATCCGTGTCCGTTTTGCCCCGTCTCCGACGGGATTCCTCCATATCGGAGGCGTTCGCACCGCGCTTTTTAATTTTCTTTATGCCCGCCAGCAGGGGGGCAAATTCCTTCTTCGCATCGAGGATACCGACCGGTTGCGTTCGACGCCGGAATTCGAACAGGAAATCCTCGATTCTCTCCGGTGGCTCGGCCTCGACTGGGATGAAGATCTTGTCCATCAAAGTAGCCGTCTTGAGCGCTATCGTGAAGTTGCGAACGAACTGATCGCCAAAGGCCTCGCCTACGAGCAGCGGGACGGAGACAAGGTCGCGCTCACGTTCAGGATGCCGAAGATCAAAGTCACGTTTACCGATCTGGTGCACGGGGACGTGACGTACGACTCGAACGAATTCGACGACCTTGTGATCATGAAATCCGACGGGTTCCCGACGTTCCATCTTGCCGTGATCGTGGACGACCACGATATGGGGATCACGCACGTGGTGCGCGGGGATGACCACTTGCCGAACACGCCGCGCCACATCCTGATCCATCAGGCGCTCGGATGGAGGCCGCCGAAATATGCGCACCTGCCGCTTATTATGGGCGCCGACGGAACGCCGCTTTCCAAACGCCACGGCGCGGTCGCCGTGAGTGCGTACCGTAACAACGGTTATCTTCCGGAAGGTCTTCTGAACTACCTCGCGCTCCTGGGTTGGAATCCCGGCACGAACCAGGAGATCCTGAAAATGCCGGAGCTTGTGAAACAGTTTTCTTTCAAACGGGTCGTGAAATCGAACGCGCAGTTTAATCCCGAAAAACTTCTGTGGCTGAACGGCCAGCATATTCGCCAGATCAGCGGGGAAGATTACGAAAAACGCATCACGGAGTTCTGGAAAGCGAAAGGGGAACTGCCGCCCGAGGACAAGTGGCGCAAACTCATCACGCTCTACCGTCCGCGCCTTGAGACCTTCAGTCAGCTGATGGATCAGGCGGTCTACTGTTTCAAGGATCCGGAATATACGGACGCCGCGCTGCTTGCCGAGGTGAAGGGGAATGTCGCTGCGATGGGGCTTCTTCGCCAGCTTCGCGATCTTTTGGCCGAGGTCGGCGATTTTGAGGATGTGGCGCTGGTCGAACAAAAGACCAAGCATGTGGCCGAAGCCGCAGGTCTGAAACCGAAGGATATCATTCACCCCCTCCGGTTCGTTCTGACCGGCGGTTCCGCGAGTCCCGGAATTTTCGAATTGATGAGCCTTATCGGCAAAGAAGCCTGCCTCAGGCGCCTGAACGCTTTTCTTTCATAAGAACAGTCCCGGTTGTTGGGACGGCTAACCTTTGAGATACAACAGGAGATCCAACCGATGAACGAAGCGAATCTTCCCTTGGATAATAACTACAAAAAGCTCGGGAGCCTTTGGCAGCGTTTCTGTTCTTCTTTGCTCGATGGCGTGATCGTAGGGATCCCTTTCCTGGGGATTATTTATTTGGTCATGCGTGCGATGAATATCGATCCTGCCTCGGACCGGGCGCAGTGGCCGGTTGCGTTTACATTGTATGCCGCCGCGATCCTTTACATTTTGCCGGGGATCTATAACGTTTGGCTCATGGGTCGGTACGGTATGACGCTCGGGCAGAGGGCCGTGGGTCTTAAAACGGTCCGGGAGGACGGCCGTTCGGTCGGTTACCCGGTCGCTTTGGGGCGGTACCTTTTTTCGATACTCTACGGTATCGGGTTCCTCATGATCGGCACTCTCCTGACGATCATTTCTGCCGTGATGATCGTAAAGGACCCGAAAAAACAGACGCTGCATGACAAGGTTTGCAAAACGCTGGTTCTGAGCCAGTCCTAGAATTGCGGGGAGCGTCTTTTTTTCCCGAAAAATGACTGTCCCCCCTTTTTTTCAATCTGATATAATCCCGTTCCATGGAAATCCCTAAAACACCGTCTAATTTTATTCGCGATATCATCGATCAGGATATCGCCAAGGGTAAGAACGGCGGCCGCGTGCATACGCGCTTTCCGCCGGAGCCGAACGGCTATCTCCATATCGGGCACGCCAAGGCCATCTGCATCAGTTTCGGGATCGCCCGCGACTACAAGGGGCTCTGCAATCTTCGTCTCGATGATACCAACCCGGAAAAAGAGGAGGTCGAATACGTCGATTCGATACGCGAGGACGTCCATTGGCTCGGATTTGACTGGGCCGACCGCGAATATTACGCCTCCGATTATTTTGACGCGATCTACCAGCACGCCCTCACGCTTATCAAAAAGGGGAAGGCTTACGTCTGTGATCTTTCTCCTGACCAGGTTCGCGAATACCGCGGCGTCCTGAACGCGCCGGGGAGGGAGAGCCCGTACCGGAACCGCACGGTTGAGGAGAACCTGGATCTTTTTGAACGGATGCGTAAAGGCGAGTTCGCCGAAGGCTCCCGCGTGCTCCGCGCGAAGATCGACATGAGCTCACCCAATATCAACATGCGTGATCCCACGATGTACCGTATCAAGAAGGCGTCGCATCACCGGACCGGCGACAAATGGTGCATCTATCCGATGTACGATTTCACGCACTGTATTTCAGATTCGATCGAAGGAATCACGCATTCGCTCTGCACGCTCGAGTTCGAGAACAACCGGCCGCTCTACGACTGGTTCCTGATCGAGCTCGGGGTCCACCAGCCGCAGCAGATCGAATTCGCGCGGCTTAACCTGACGCACACGGTCCTGAGCAAACGCATCCTTTTGAAACTGGTCCAGCAGAAGATCGTTTCGGGATGGGACGACCCGCGAATGCCGACGATTTCCGGATACCGCCGCCGGGGTTACACGGCATCCTCGATCCGGAATTTCTGCGATCAGATCGGTGTCGCGAAGTTCAACAGCACGATCGACATGGTGGTCATGGAAAATTCGATCCGCGAAGAGCTTAACAAGACCGCGCCGCGCATGATGGCGGTTCTGAAGCCCCTGAAAGTCGTCATCACCAATTATCCCGAGGGGCAGACCGAAGAACTCGAGGCTGTGAATAATCCCGAGGATCCCGCGGCCGGAGCGCGGAAGGTGCCGTTCTCGCGCGAACTCTATATCGACCAGGACGATTTCCGCGAAGTACCGCCGCCAAAATATTTCCGGCTCGCGCCGGGGCAGGAAGTGCGCCTTCGGTACGCGTATTTCATCAAATGCGAGAAGGTGATCAAGGATCCGGCGACCGGCGAGGTGCAAGAAGTTCATTGCACGTACGATCCCGCGACGCGGGGAGGGAACAATCCTCCGGATGGCCGCAAGGTCAAAGGGACGATCCATTGGGTGTCGGCGAAACATGCCGTGTCGCCTGAGGTCCGGCTTTATGATCATCTCTTCTTCGCCAAGGATCCGAGCGATTTTCCTGAGGGGAAGGATATCTTCGTGAATCTGAACCCGAATTCTCTGGAAGTATTAAGGAACGCGAAGCTGGAGCCGGCCCTCGGGAACGTCAAGACGGGGGAGCGCGTCCAGTTTGAGAGGATGGGTTATTTTTTCGCGGATCCGAAGGATTCGCAGCCTGGAAAACCCGTTTTCAACCGGATCGTCACGCTTCGTGATACCTGGGGCAAGATCGAGCAGAAGCGGAAGTAGTTCCGAGAGTCTCGGGATTGTTCTGCGGCAGACATTGCGCGAAACAGAAAGTCCCGCTATAATCCCTCCTCTTTTTGAGGTTATCGGCTATAATTCAATCGTTGATTTATTGGGGAATAGTGCCCCGGTCACAAGTCAGCCGGGACTGCGCGACGCCGCAAGCGGGACTTCAAGATCCCGTTGCCGCAATTAAATTTGCTCTGCTTGATACGTTGGGGAATGGTGTAACGGTAGCACAGGTGACTCTGGATCACCTAGTCTAGGTTCAAATCCTGGTTCCCCAGGTTTCTTTACATTGATGGGTTCCCGGGATTTGAAGGGAGCACTTGTTCACAAACATGAATTAATGTCATGTTTGTAAGTGCGGGTGGCCGACCGTAGCTTGCCTCGTTGCACGAGGCGAGCGGAGGCGCCAAATCCTGGTTCCCCAGTTCTTCTGCACGGCTGTCAAAGCATCTCCTCCTATAGCTCCGAGCTATTTCAAAGTCCGTAAAAACACTTTTCCATTTACCAATCCCTGAATTTTGTAGGCCTATTGCCGAATTAGGAAGGTTCGGTTTCTGGTGCCGGCTTGGTCTCGAAAGCCTCTCTTTATCGAAACAGCAACTCCGCTGTCCCCATCGTTTTCAACGTCTCAATTTGTTATCCAATATTGTTCATTCCTGCCGTGTCCGGCCTCCTGAAACATACATGTTTTAGAAACGGAGATATAGCAAGTTAATAGTGTCGAGCTGAGTTTCCCAAAGAAAATGGAGTTTTCAGAATACTATTAATAGTAAATACTATCTTTATATAGCAAATAGACCTTTTTTATAAATAACAGGTTATATTCTAATTAGAAGTGCTATGACCAAGGAAACTTACAGATGATAAAGATTTACAAAAAGTCACCAAGGCCAATGCTGAGAAAAGGAATAGCTCTATTCGTGTGCGCAGCGTTTTTTGTGACTTCGGGTTACTTGCCGCAAGCGAGTGCTGAAATTAGTCCAACACCTGCTGTAAGTTTTCGATCGCTCACGAATGATCTTACGGCAATCGCAATACCTAAAGAGATCGGGAAGATTCAAGAGACCTACCGCGGGTCGGGTGATGAGGTTGTGGTGCTGATCCAGGATGCCCACTCGATTCCCGATGCCCAGCACAGTATTCGGTCCGCCATTGATCATTTCCAGACCCAATACGGAGTTTCATTGGTCGGCCTCGAAGGGGCATCCGAAAAACTGGACCCGCAGATATTCAAGAGTTTCCCAGATAAGGAACTGCTTCGCAAAACCTTCGATGCTTACGCAGGAAGGGGCGAACTCACCGGCGGCACGGCGGCAGCACTGTTCAATGCATCCCCCGGCACCTATCAGGGCATTGAGGATTGGTCGCTCTATGAAGAAGGCGTTTCCTATTATCTTCAGGCGATGAAGATGGAACCTGAGATCAAGGCACTGCTTGATCCGATGGCGGCCGCTCTGAACAAGGAAAAAGGATTCGTCTATTCCAAAGAGATGTTTGAGATCGATCGGCTGTTGGCGGATTTTGGCGAGAATAAAACAGACCTTGTGCAGATTCTGAATAAACTTGCTGAATATCAGCTGCCACCCAAAGGTTCCGAACTCGCGGTATTGCTTGAAGAAATAAAACTGAGCGGTTCGGACGAGAACAACAAGTTCTCGCCGAAGCCGTCCTTGTCCAATGGGGACAAGGGCCAAATGACGGATACGCCTGTCGAGATCGAGATCAAAAAGATCGCTCAAAAAGTCGAAGCCGTTCTTAAAGAAAGATCCCTCGACTCCGCTCGGGATGACCTGCGCATTTTTAACCAAAAATATCAGGAATTTAGGATCGCGCAGGTCACTCCGCAGGCTTTTGCACTCTATCTTAAGGGACTGGCTAAAAAATACGGGGTTCGCGTCAAGGTCTCCCGCAAGTTGGCTTACTTAACGGAGCATCAAAAACGGTTAAAAGACATTGAAGGCACGCGACTTTTCGAGGACTTTAAGCGTTACGCTGATTCGGTCAAGGAATCGCTTTTCCAGTCCCTATCATCATCAATTGAAGCAGAGCAGAAATTGGGGCAGCCCCGACTACCGTCCATCAAAGAAAAACAAGAGTCGGGGCAGAACGACCGCGTCAACGCAATGCGCGTGCTCGATCAAAAAAGCAAAGGCCTCGATTTGATCAAACGCCTCGCTCGTCTCGAACTCAGCTTTGAGGATTGGGGAAAGGTCCAGAAGATGATGCTTCAACTGGATCAGTGGACCGTAACGCAGGACCGGATTGTCAGCTGGGAGGAAGTCACTGCGCTTCTCAAGAAGATGGAACCGCAACTAGCTTTTTATCGTATTGCGGAGAAGCGCGATAAAGTGTTCCGCGAGAATATTCAGTCTATGATGGAAAAAGCAAAACAAGAGAGCTCTCTGCTCGTTGCCGGAGGTTTCCACACCGAAGGGCTTACACGGGAGTTGAAAGAAAAGGGGATCTCTTATGTTCTCGTTATGCCTTCAATCGGTTCCATTCCCGAAGAGCCGCTTTACCGCGAACACATGCAGGGGCAGGTCTCCTGGAGCAATTATTTCGAAGTCAAAAACGGTAAAGTTAATCTTTACGATGCTTTTGTAAGAGCCGCAAGAGATAAGCTTCTTGGAGATAAAAATGCTTCCGCTATCGTCGGAAAAGAATGGCGTGACCAAATCATCCGCGATCTTGCTTCTGAGGGACGAGTTACTGAAGCCGGCAACTACACCCATTTCATCGATGAGCTTTCTTCGAACTCCCGGCTCCAAACTTCAAATCTAAAAGAGCGATGGCTCGCCAACATCGACCGCTTCGGCGAAGGCCTCAAACAACTCCAGGCTGAAGGCAACCTTAGCGAATCCAGCATCCTCCAGCTCATCAGAACTATTACTATCCCTGAAGTTTCTTTAGCTAATCAACTTGCACCTGATGGGCGGACAGAAATCAGACTCCTGCCTTGGCTCATGAACTCTTTGAAAATGATTAAGAATGCTGTTACGGGTAAAAAAGTGCAATCCTCTGCTAAATACGTTAAAAATGGAGAAGGAGGCGTTTTCGTTTGGAACGGCGATGCAACCGATAGTGTTATGCCTATAGAAAAAGAAGGTGAAGATTTTTTTATAAATACGGGCGATCTGGCCGTGTTTGATTCTGACACTTATCCAAACGTTAGCTTGGTGACACGCAATCTTTCTGCTTGCACTGGTGTTGCCATCAACATTCGCGCTTCTGCTAATTACGCCGCTCATTACGGGCTTGGCCACATTTATATACGTTGGAAAGACAAGGGCCGTTCGCTTGCTGATCATGTACAGGCCATCCACAATAGGTTGTTGGGGAAAGGATTTCGTGCGTCGGACATCGAGTACATAATTGATTATAGAGATGATTCTTACTCACGTAGTCCGGAGGAAGAGGAAAGAGGAGTGCAGGCCAGAGTTCCAGGCGTTATCGCGCAGTTTCATCGAAGGCTGAATGAGGAAGGCGAAATTATAGACGGAATGAGGGTAACTCCGCAGGGTGCTTTTATCGATAGGTCGAATTATGGCAAGGAATCGGCACGGTATGGTTGGCAACTTACTCGGGAGGAGGTTTCTCCTGCGCCAGATTCTGGAACTCCAGCGAACAAACGCCCCGAAACCCGTTCCGAAAACCGCGAAGAATCTGGAGCTGAATCTTTGGAACAGCCAGCGACGGCATGGATAACCTGGGATGCCTATCGTGCCATGTATATGAAAGATAATGAACGCAATTTTTTTTCCGAAGAAATACCAGCTCACTTTCTTGATGCACTTCAAAAAATGATAGCCTTTGCGGTTGATAACGGTTATGAACAAAATCAAGAAATTGGCACTATGTCCGGGTTTTATCATGTTCATGTTCTCGTGCCGAGTGAGTTGTCATGGTCGGGAGATCAAAAGGTTGTTTCAAAAATGATCTCTGAGAAGGCCATTGGATTGTTAGGACACACCCAGGAGACCAAGATGTTTGATCCTCAAAAGAGTAATGTATGGATGCTTCTGGGTGAGAAGCCTCAAGGGCTAAAGCCGGCCCAAAGTTCAACCGCGGTTCAGACTCAGGATCTAAGCCGAATGTTGGGTAGAAACATGACCGATGCGGGAACGCTCTATTTTCATAGGTCTTCCAATGGAGAATTTAATCATTTTATTTTAATCAGAAAAAAGCATCAGAGCTTTGAGAAAGTACAAGGAGATAAAAATATATCGAATCCTTCTACCGATTGGATTTTGCCAATAACAATAGCGGAAAGGATTCCGAGCATGAAACAGAAACCGCTTACCCTTGTTGATAGGCTCTTTGAGCGCTTGAGCAATGACTTTTCTAAAAGGGCTGTAACAGGAGACAAGGAATTTGATATCGCTGTGGGTGGAGAACAATGGCGGTTTAAAAGAGGGGTGCAGGATAAAGAGGTGGAGTTGTTTATCGGGCGAACCGGGCAATCCCATATTTTGTCTTCCTTGCCAGCGGAAAAAATCGGAGAGAACCAGTATCCGCCTGCGCTTGTGAAAAGCCCTGAGATTTTAAAATTGCTCGGAAATATAGGTCAAGCCGGCCGCTCCGAAGCGCGGGTGGATCTTGGGGGGGTGCCAAGGCTTAGCTCCATGGAAAGGGGCGAATTGATCGCGGTTATAGATAAGTTGGCCCTGGAAATCCCGGGGATTCAGGATCTGCAACGGGTTCGAGAGATTGAAGCTTTCTTGAACAGGGCCCGTCAGTATCTTGACCCTGAGCTTTCCCCTACAGTGGCGTTCGCCGAAAACGATAGCGCTTTTCTCGAAGCTGGTGAAGGAGATCCCGTCCAATTTTTTCTTCGGCATTACCCGGACCTAGAAAAGATCTTTACCCGGCATTTGGCGCGGGATGACGTGAACACTGCCGGAAGGCTTGTGCGCTGGCACGATATCAATTTAATAGATGCAAAAAGGCGCTATTTTAGAATTCTTGAACCATTGCTCCGATCTTACGGAATTCCTGCGGTGCCAGGAATCAGGATCGCAGCCGTGATTCGGATCCTTGCAGTTTTGCAGGATATGCAAACTGTTACTGCAAATGCCTGGTTCAGTAAAGACGATCGATCTTTGATCGACTTGCTCTTAAAGGCGGGTGTCCCCGTTCCTGAAAGGGGTGAAAATGAAAGATTTTACGATTACCGGGACCGACTCATGAAAGAAGTGATCGAGCGGGTAATGACGGATTTAGGATTCACGCGACGAGAAACAGATACAGCGTTGGCTATTTCCAGTTATTTGAATGCTCCTATCGAGTTGCCTTGGAGCCAGGAAGAAAACCGTTATATCCGAAGTTCCGATGATTGGGGAGCTGAAAAGATCGCACAGCTTTCTCAAAATTCTGGAATTTCAGCTTCAACCTGCATCAAGCTCGCTGGGCTCTTTTCAGCAGCTGCAAAGTTTGTCGACGGAAATGGCTTGTGGGGAGGAAATTTTGAAAAAGGCGCCTGGTTTCCCTCCGTAAACCTGGAAGCCGAGGGTTTTTCGAAATTAGCAAAGCTGTCGAATGAGGATCCCTTTGCGGGTGAAAGAGATTCGAGCCTTCAGAAAATATCTGGGGTTCTAGATCAGGTCCACCAGCTGAAACAGAAGCTTCTCTATCAGCAGGAGCAGGATGAACGTGGGAAACCTCAACCCCTGATCGGTCCTGACGGTGCTTTGCGACCCGAAGGCATGGTTTTGGTTCATGCCGCCCAAGGTCTTGTCTGGGATGGAAAAAGGATTGCACTTTATCCTAATTCTTATTTTGAGGGGGAACATCCTCTTGAGAGTTTGCCTCGAAATATCGTAGAGTTTTCATTGAACGGTGTCATCGCCATGCTCAATTCGGCTGATGTAATTTTCATGAGCCCCTTTTCTGAGGCGTCGAAGCAGGGCTTTGCCAACCTTTGGCATACTGCAACGTCGCACGTTGGACCTTTTGAATTGCCTGAGGGCTCATGGATACTCATCAGACGAGGGAAGCTTGCGGAAATTCCCGAGGCGATGCGGCAATGGCTGGACCAGAAAAAGATTCAAATTGCATATTTCGATGAAAATCTTGGCGCTCAGGAAGCTGTGGAGCGATCGATTCTGGATCATGGTTTTACTCCCATGACGATCACTAATAATATAACGGATCCTTTTAACGGGACGACTTGGTTAGATGAAGTCAAAGGATTGGACCTCATGGACAAGGCACATCTTGCCGGGACTGAGGCTCAATTAAGAACGCTTGCCTCAAATATGGATATTCCATGGTCGGCCCGAACAAACGATTACCCCCTCGGAAAACTTATCTACGAAATGGAACTTCTTATTAAGTCATTCAACGGAAGTCCCGGTGGTGGTCAGAACCTTTATGTAATGCGGGGTGATAGGCGCAAGTTGGATGAGTCATTGAATGCGATTCCCAACGCGGTGGCTCAGCGATTTTCCGGAGAGGCGTGGGGACGGATCAGGGCCTATTTAAAAGCAATCGATCTTGTTTTTGATTTCCAAAATCGGTTAGAGGACAGCCTCGGGGATTCTATTTATAAGGATCTGACGAAAGAAGGCCTTGAGAGAATCAATCCTGAAATCGCACGCCGATTTATTCAATTTGTAAACCAATATGCCGGACTGGACCTCAAGCCGGAAGAGTTCACCGAACCTGCGGATTATAAAAAGATCGTGACCGAAGTTTTAAATAAAAAAATGCCGGAATTTTCCTCTATTGTCTCACGGCTTCCTTCAGAATTTATTATTACACGCTCTGAACAACGTGTAACGGATGAAACGTCTACTGAGGTAATGGGCGGATGGGTTGCGGAAGCGTTGAATCCTGTGAGCCCACAGCGTTTCGGCCCGGAAGAAGCGCAACATATTGAATATGTGGTTGTTCGAGGTGAGCTTGATGCTTTGATTAGATCTGCCATACAGGTTGTGGGGATGGAGTTGGCTAAGAGAGCGGTGACTCAGGAAGTTGCTCTGGCGGGAGGAACGAGGCTCACTGCGGTATTGGATTGTGTGGCCAAGATTCTCAAGTTCGGCCGCGTGCGGGCCGAGGGGGCTATGCCTGTCACGTCCCAGATTACCCTCGCTCTCAATTTTTCTAAGGACCAGGGTCCTGGTCTAGCGTCTTTTTATGAGGAGCTTTTCAAGGTTGTTCTGGAAAACGGGCTTCAAGCTGAAATCTTTTCAGATCGTGATACCGGCAAAGTGCTGGCACAAAAAGTGAGCGGTGCCATGCGAGAGGTTTTCAATCTAAGACCTTTAAGCCCGAAAGAAATTCGTGGCGGAATTGCCGTAACGGCTTCCGATGGGCAAAGCGCCATTCCGATGGCTCTGGATGCTGGGAGCGCGGCGGATGCAAACGCTCTTAACGAAATGTTCCAGGGGCTTTTCTTTAACGCTGAGGGGATGAACATGGATGCGGACACTCAATTTGCGATCCAGGCGCTGTTCGCTGCGATCCTGATTAAGGTGGCTATCATTGCCAAAGAGAAGAAAGGGGCCGGTGAAACCATCGATCTTAAGGCCGAGCTGATCCGGGCCTTGCAAGAAACCGGTTATCCTGTTTCCGAACAAGCTTTCAAAAAGGATGGGCGGCTCATTACGATTATGGGCAATGCCCTTCTCCGTGATATCGAACAAGCTTACCTCGCTCAATCTGAAACTCAAAAAGCTGCATAATTTCTGCTACACCATTCTGGGACAATATGTCCCAGAATGCGCAGATTTTTAAAAATGTCCACCCCCTTGGGCTCGGACATTTTGTATCTAATTCAGCAAGAATCCGCCACAAACATGGACGGATCCGTCCTTCGGCGGATAAGTTGCAGTCCCAATCTCTATCAATTTTCGCGAAGCGGAAATTGAGGCAGTCCTGACTACCATCTACCCAAAAAAAATAAAAGTCAGGGCAGAAAAATGCCCTTCAAAAAACAGGACAAAAGGGACACTTGCGCCTAGCGCGCAAGTACTATGCCGTCGCGGCTTATGGATGGCCGCGTACGGCATTGCAATTTTTGACATCATTTTGTCCTGATATGTCCGGTCAAATGTCCGAAATGAAGGTATCTCTAGATTCGGCTGGTACTGGGTAATGCGGGCAAATATAATGGCCGCTCTAATCAGCCGGGAGGAGAGATAACCCATTCTTTTCAACCTGATCCGGCAGCTCTTGCGCTCAATGCACAAGAACTTGCCGTGAGAATTAATGAAATTTCTCTACGGCACCCCAAAACACCAGGATTTGAGGGGAGCACTTGTGAACAAAACATGACTGAATGTCATGTTTGTAAGTGCGGGTGGCCTACCTGAAGCGAAGCGGAAGGGGCCAAATCCTGGTTCCCCAGCCATTAGTTTCCATAAAACTCACAAGAGTCGCTAATCGTCCGGCCCCGAAAAATAATGCCCGCCTGATTAACAGATTCCCTAAGAACGAGTATAATCGTCCCACCTAAAGCATTGGATTCTTACCGCGGGGTATTTCCCTAAAGGAAAAGGAGTTTGCCATGTCGGAGAAGAAAGGCGGTCTTCAATACGTGGATTCTCCCGAGATCCGGCTTTCGGGGATCCGGAAGATCGTGATGGCGGGGGATCCGGGTTGTACGCGGTTTTCTGATGAGAGCAAGCAAGTTCTCGGGCAGATCCTCGCGCAGAAAACCGATCTTTTTTTTATGCTCGGCGATCTTACGTTCACGGGATTGGACGAGGAATTCCGGGATCTCATACGGTTTTTTGATGCCCGGGTCCGCGTGCCGGTTTTTGCGGTGCGCGGGAACCATGATCTTGCCGGCTACACCCGATTTCTCGGCCGGTTGTCTTATGCGTTGCTGCTCGACAAGATCGTCTGCTTTTTTCTTTGCAATGCCACGGGTCATTTTTCGAAGGAAGATCTCGGTCTTTTGAAACAGTCCCTGGAAACGCACGGGGACAAGGATTTTCTGGTGTTGATGCATATCCCGCCGCCGGTTTCCGGTAACCGGAAATTTTTAAAAGATGAGGACTGGAACGAACTGAAGACTGTCCTGGAGCCGCATCGTGGGCGGATACGCCACATCTTTTGCGGGCACGTTCACGGGTTCTACGAATTTGAAGCCGATGGTTATCCGGTCACGGTCACTGCCGGAGGCGGTGCGGCCATGATCCACGAATTGCCCGAATCCGCGAAGAGGATTTATCACTCCGTCACTCTTTTTCTGGATCCTGGCGGTTCTCTGAGGACGGAAGTGGTTCCTGTCGAAGGCGTTCCTGTTTTCTGAGCGGGACGCCCGAGAAGGACATTGCTTCGGGAAAATCCGGAAGGGGTTTTGTTTTTTGCGGGTTATGGTTCTTTGTGCAAAATCCGGACCGTACCGGGAAGGGCGCGAAGGGTGCGGGTCTGGCCGTCAGGCATAGCAATTTCTACCGAGATGTCGTCGTCTCCCATCGAACTATCCACGAGCTCCGCCCTTACTTCTACGGTCTCTGCCGGAACGGTCAACGTTTGGCCGGGCATGATCTCTTGCGTTTCTTCACCTCCGGCACGGTTTACGCAGGTCAGATAGATCTCAACATTGCTGTCGTTGGTCGCATATCCCGCGCCGTCCGGGATCTCCATGGTTTTGATCGAATCCTGTTCATTGACGACCACGGGCTCTGCGAAAAGGAAGGGTGTCGCGGAGAGGAACAGGAAGCAGAACAGGCCGAGCCATGTCTGCGGTTTTACCACGGACGGTCTCCTTTTTGACCCAGTTGGACGGAGCCGCGCGCGGACCGGATGCTGTGGATCGCACCGTCGGGCATCATGACCGTGACAGAAATAATGGCGTCTCCGTAAGAAGTATTGAACGGTTCCGTTCTCACCTCGACGGTATTTTCGGGAACCGTGATCATCTGGCCCGGCATGGCGACCTGGGTCCGCTGCGCGCCGCGATCACTGATGAAGGTCAGGTAGATCTGAACATTACTGTAATTGGTCGCGTATCCTGGCTTGAGCGGTTGCGCCGCGGTCGCGCTCGCGGCCATCTCGGAGCCGGATTTTTCCGGAACGTCTTTGAAAAAATACTTTTCGCCGGGGGACGTGATATAGCCGACGGTTCCGTTATCTTCGGTGATCTTGATTCGGATCTCGCCTTCACGGCCTTCCGGGATATGTTCCAGCCAAAGGAATTTTTGGCGTATGGGTGCCGTTTTCCCGGGAGGGATCGTGCTGCTGCCCGAGATACCGTTGACGGATTTTCCGGAGACCTTGACGGGCGTGTCTCCTTCATTGGTGATGCTGCCCGCAAAGAGGGAGGACATGGTGAGAAAAAAGAACAGGAAGAAAAATCCAAGCTTGGGCGGTCTCATGTTTCAAATTCTAGCATAACAGTTTCGAGACGGGGTTGATTTTTACACAGATTGACCGTTAATGTAATACTCGAAGCAGTGGAGGAACCTATGGCGCGTCAGTGTCACGAGAAGTTCATGAGGGAAGCGATCAAAGAAGCACGCAAGGGAATGCGGGAAGGCGGCATCCCGATCGGCTCCGTCCTTGTGAAGGATGGCAGGATTATCGGTCGCGGGCATAACCGGCGTGTCCAGAAGGGGTCGGCGATCCTTCACGCGGAAATGGACTGCCTCGAAAACGCCGGGCGGCTTAAGGCCCGGGACTACAAGGAATGCGCTATTTATTCGACCTTGTCACCTTGTGATATGTGCACCGGCGCCATCCTGCTCTACAAGATCCCCGTTGTTGTGATCGGTGAGAACCGGACGTTCAAGGGGCCGGAGGCTTATTCGCGGAAACGTGGCATCAGACTTCTCAATCTTGACGACGCTTCCTGCAAGGAAATGATGAGAGATTTTATCGCCGCAAACCCTTGCCTTTGGGGCGAAGATATCGGCGAATAATTGGTGGTTTTTAAAAGGCGGAAGGTTAGTATATCTCTATGAAGATCACCCGCGAAGAACTGATCGACAGGTTGCGTCGAAGTTTCGAAATGGAAGAGGTCATGGCTGGGGCGTTGATCGCGTTGACTCAAGAGGAGCAGCATATTCCGTCCGAGCTTCCTCCTGAGGTCCGCCAACGGATCATTGAGATCATCGCCTCCATCCAAAAAGACACATTGCGGCATAAAGCAACGGTCGGGAACCTGGTACGGGAGCTGACGGAGGGGGGGTATGCAGTTTGAAATGTTCGTGGACAGGCTCCACCAGCTGAATGTGATCGACCGGAATGCGCTGGAGATCTACAGCGATCTCGCCAGGCAGGTCCCGGACAAACAACTGACGGAGATCTTTAAGGCCTTGGCTCAGGATGAGGCCCGGCATGTCCGTCTGGAAAAAGAGATTTTTGCTCTGATCGGAAAAACACAGAAACCCTGAGGAGCGCTTCCTCCGTCATGTTCCGTACCCTCCGTGAATGGTTCAAGATCTTCGAGGCGCTGCTTCTCCTGACCATCGCTCCAACCGTTTTTTTTTACGTTTTAGGTAACCGCTGGCCCATCATTCTGTCGATCAGCTATCACGCGATCGTTGCGCTTTTCATTTTCCAGTCAGGGCTCAGTTACTGGTACACGCTGAGCGTTTTCAATAAAAGAAAATTCGTGCCGCGGCCCACTGCCGGGCACAAGCCTGTCCCGCGCGTTTCATTCATCGTGAGCGCATATCTGCCGAACGAGATCGCGGTCGTGGAATCAACTCTGCTCAACCTTCTACGGAATGTGCAGCGGCCGGCGAACGGGATCGAAGTGATCCTGGCTTATAACACACCTCACCTGGAACCGATCGAACTCAGGCTTCGCGAAATGGCGTACCAGTGGCCCGAGCTGATCCTTGCCAACGCTTACGGCTCCCGCAGCAAGAGCGAGAACCTGAACTATGCGATCGATTTCGCAAGCGGGGAGGTGATCTCGCTGATGGATGCGGATCATCTGGTTTCGATGGATTGCCTGCCGCGGGCCTGGCGATGGCTGGATGAAGGTTACGATGTCGTGCAGGGACTTTGCAAGATCCGGAACACTGAAGAAAGTTTGGTCACGACGATGGTTGGTGTGGAATTCGAGATCATGTACGGCGTCAACCATCCGTCGCGGTCCATTATTTTCGATACGAGCCTGTTCGGCGGGTCCAACGGTTACTGGCGCGCAGGGGTTCTTAAAAAAGTCCGGTTCGATCAGCACATGATGACCGAGGACATCGACACGACGCTGCGCGGCATCCTAGCTGGTTACCATTTTGTTCACGATCCCTCGATCGTGTCGACCGAACTTTCTCCGGAGACGCTGGGCGCCCTCTGGTTCCAGCGGAAGCGGTGGTCACAGGGGTGGTTTCAGTGTTCGGTAAAATACCAGTGGGCCATCTGGCGGACGAAATATCTGAACTTCGCGCAGAAATTCCTCTGGACTACGCTGCTTTTGTGGCGTATCGCGTATGACATTCTGAGTTCGCTGCTTTTCCCGGTCGTTTTCGCGTTCTGGTGGCGGGCGGGGAAGGTTTTTTTTCCGGTGGATGCCTACATCACGTTCGCACTGGTTTTTACGATGCTGAGTGGTCCTTTCCAGACCGCGGTCGCTTACAAGAATGCCGCCAAACCTCGTGCGCCTATTGGGGAATATATTTTTTATGGCCTTACCGTTTGGGCGTATACCATATTCAAAACGCTGGTCCATCTGGTTGCGATTCGGGACGAACTGGCCGGCGAGCGGCACTGGACTGTTTCGAAAAGGAACATTGCGTTATGACAAATACATCGAAGATCCTTATCTGCGGGTCGCTCGCGTGCCTTATTCTTCTGCCAGTCGTTTTTGCGGCAGAGCAGTCGGACCGGTTGGACGAGGCCCGGAAACTTGTCGAAGACAAGAAGTATAGCGACGCTCTGAATGATTACGCCGCAATCGCGGAGCGTTTGTTGGTGGATCCGGGGCTTATGATCGAATGGGCGCGTGTTTACACCTATGCCGACCGCCACAAGGAGGCTATCGAGCTTTTTGAAAAGGTCCGGACGAACTATCCGGACCGGGAAAAACAGGTCCTTCGGGAACTCGCCGACCAGTATAAATGGGATGGCCAGCTGGAAAAGGCGATCGCAACCTACCGCCGCGGGCTTGAACTCGATCCCGGGAATCTGCAGATCGAATTGGGGCTCGCACAGGCGTTTGCCTGGGATCACCGCCACAAAGAGGCGATTCAAATGTATGACAAAGCCCTGGCCAAGAATCCCGACGATCTGACAGCGCTTTTGGGGAAGGCCGAGGTGTTGAGCTGGGATGACAAGCTGGAGAAGGCAAAGAAAATCTATGAAGAGGTGCTCCGGAAAGACCCCGGGAATCTTGATGCGCAGAACGGAATCGCGCGTATCTGTGTCTGGCAGGGATACCACCGGCGCGGGATCAAACGCTATAAGGAGATCCTGAAAGATCATCCGGAAAACGCGGACGCGATGGAAGGGATCGCTTTTGCCCATCGCTGGAACGGAGACGATCCGCTGGCTCTTGACGATGCGGAAAAGCTGATGACCCTCCATCCGGACCGCCACGCCGGGAGGGAGCTCTACAATGACATCAAAAACGTTAAGCGGCCACAGGTTCTTCAGGCTAACCGTTTTTCGGATGACAGTAATAACCTTTATATCGCGGCCGAAAAGGTGCATGTCGGCAGCTACGTCGGAGATCTCACGAAAATAGGCGCCACTTACGAATGGTACCTTTACCGGCAGCATTTCCAGTCGCCGGTCAATGGCAACCGCGGGGGGGTGGATATCAGCCACCGGTTCAACGAATATCTGGAAGCCAATTCGTACATGTATCTTGCGAAGTATAATACCAGCGGGTTCACACCTTTCACGACCAATACCTGGCTGACGCTCAAGCCGTGCGATATGCTGCGCCTTGACGCGGCCTACGACCGGGAAACGGTCGAGGATATCGTCTCCCTTCAGAACAAGATCTTTCTGGACAGCGGGTCGATTTCATTCGACCTGAAACCCAACCGGTACTGGTTCTTTTCCGCGAAATACAAACGGAGCCATTACAAGGACGGGAATAACCAGAACACGGCCTTTGCTCGCGCGGAATACCGGGTATGGCAAAAGCCGTACTTGAAACTTTTTTATAATTATTACTATTCGGACTTTGCGGATCAGATGAATCACGGTTATTTCAATCCGGTGTCCATTTTTTCAAACACCGGCGGGATCTACGGCAGCACGAATCTTGGGCGGCGCATTTTTGCCGAGACGGAACTTTCTACCGGGTACGAGGTCCAGGACCCGAAGTCCAGCCGTCCGACGTTCCATGCCTCGGCCAACCTGAACTATATGTTGACTTCCACCTTGAGCGTTTTCGGTCGCGGGGAATATTTTATCGCCAACGACACCAATCCCGGCAAACGTTATTCGAAAGGGAGCATTTGGTTCGGATTGACTTACAGTTTTGGCGGAGCGCCGGTCCGTGCCCACGAGGCGCAACAGCCGCAGCGGCCGCTTGTTTAATTCATCGGGAATTTTGGAACACGGAATTCTCGGACAAAGGAGTTTATGTTTATTCGCCGTTTAAAGGACTGTAAGGAGATCGTGGCCGGGGATGCTTGCCATCTTCGCGAACTGCTGAACGCGCGGACCGATGGGCGCGCCTATCGTTACAGCCTTGCTCACGCCGTCGTGAAATCGGGGGAGGTTACCAAGCCCCACGCCCTCAAAACCTCGGAAGTTTATTACATTCTGGAAGGGAAGGGCCGGATGCATATTGGGCAGGAGTCCGCCGGGGTTGGGCCGGGGGATGTGATCGATATTCCGCCGGAGGCTGTCCAGTACATCGAAAACACAGGAACTTCCGACCTTGTTTTCATCTGTATCGTTGATCCGGCGTGGCGCCCGGAGGATGAAGTCGTTTCCGGGTGAGGAAAGATTTCGAAGAAGAAGCGTTTCAGGACGATATATAATGGGCTTCCGGTCGTGCAGTTGGGCGAGGTTTTGTAATCTCCCAAAGCGTAAGGATGGACTGATGAGAACGGAAAAATTTTCCAAAAAGGATGGGTTCTCCGTTACGTTTCCCGCCTTGCTTTTTTGCGCGACGCTTGTTTCGGGGTTTCTGCTGGTTCGCTTTTTAGAAGGGATCGGTACGGAGCATTTAACCACCCAGGGACAGAACGCGTTGACCGCGATGGTCAAAGGCGTGGAAAATGAATTTCACTCTTCCTCAGCGGCGGTCACAGCCATGTCGGGGTCCCCTTGGATTCTTCCTGCGCTCTCCTCCCCCGATCCGGAAAATTTCGACAAAGCTTATTCGGTTTTGGCGCGCTACAACGATAGTATCGGTTTTTCTGTCTGCTACCTGTTGGATTCCAAGGGTGCCGTGATCGTTTCCTCAAACAGGAATATGCCGGACAGTTTTGTCGGCAAAAATTATTCGTTCCGTCCTTATTTCCAAGAAGCAATATCCGGCAAACCGGCGGTTTATTTAGCGACCGGGATTACGAGCCTCGAACGTGGTTTTTATGCCGCACATCCCGTCAGGGATTCTGAGGGCTATATCCGCGGAGTCGTGGCGATCAAAACCAACGTGGATGCGATGAAGCAGATCCTGAAAGCTTATCCGACTTCTTTTTTCGTCAACCCGGACGGCGTTATTTTCATGTCGGGATCCCCGGAAATGGTTTTCCAGTCACTTTGGCCGGTGCCTCCGGATCGGGGTCGTGAACTCAAGGATTCCAAGCAATTCGGCAGAGATTCGTTCCAACCCGTTTTTGGAAGACCGTTACGGCAAGGGGATCGGGTCCGTTTCCGGGGCGAAAAACATTTTTGTCTTCGCACGTCGCTTGGGCTTCCGGGTTGGTCGCTGGTGCTTCTGGTCCCTATGAAAGAGGTGACCTATTTCGGGTTTCTCGGATGGGTCGTGACGGGATTTGCGGCAGGGATGATCATTGTTCTGACCTTTTGGGCGTTGGCTCGCGAGAGGACCCTGAAGCTTCTCAGGAACAGCGAAGCGAGTTTTCGGGCGCTTTACGAATCCTCCAAAGACGCTATCATGACCCTTTCGCCCGCGGAAGGTTTTTTGAGCGGGAACGATTCAACGCTGAAACTTTTTGGGTGCAGCGGCGAGGCTGATTTTATTGGGCGAAGGCCCGATGATTTTTCCCCGCAATATCAGCCCGATGGACAACTTTCTTCGGTGAAGGCCGGGCAGATGATGAAGTTGGCTCTTGAAAGAGGAGCTCATTTTTTCGAGTGGAAACACAAACGGGTGGGCGGAGAAGAGTTTTTTTCCACGGTGCTACTCGCCCGGGTGGTGTTGGGGAATAAAACGATTTTGCAGGCAACGGTTCGGGATATCAGTGAAATGACAAAACTTCGCATGGAGCTTGAGAGGAAAGTGGATTTTCTCGAACGTTTTCAAAGGGTTGCCGTGGATCGAGAGCTCAAAATGAAGGAGCTTAAGGCGAAGATCGCAGAGCTGGAAGCCCGTAATAATAAATCCTGAGTCTTGAAACCCGCGCAGGGGTTATCAATAGGCAAGAACGTTTTTTGAATTTCATTTTTCTGAATTCAGAGCCATTCCTTGTTGGGTATCGGATCTTTGAAGGGAGTTGGATGCAGACCATCTTTTTCTTTTACGGATTAGCGTTTTTGATCATGGGCGTCACGATCTTTGCGATGCCCAAAAAAAATGACCTGCTGAATTTGTCCGGTGACCTGTGGCTGGTGGGGTTGTTCGCCCTTTTGCACGGGTTGAACGAATGGGTGGACCTTCTTATTCTGCGGAGTCAGCCGTTTCCCGTGATGCCCCTTAAGATCCTGGGAGCGTTGCTTCTCCCGGCGTCGTTTGTTTTTTTGGTTCTTTTTGGGGGCAGGGTCCTTTTCCCGAATTCCAAATTTTTAAAACACATTTGGGTTTTCGGAATCCTCGGCTGGATCGCCGCGCTTTTTTTGACCCGTGATTTCTTGATCTCCGGGATTGTCGCCCGGTATTTTCTTTGTGTGCCGGGTACTTGGATGACGGCGCTGGCCCTTCTGCTGGTTTTGTTCCGGAGTAATCAGAAAATGTTGCCGCCAGCGGTTCTTTTTGGAACATGGATTACTGCCGGAGCTTTTTTCATTTATGGGATCCTGAGCGGGTTGGTTGTTCCCCAAGCCGGATTTCTGCTCGCTTCATTCGTGAATTATCCCGCTTTTTTTGATTGGACCGGATTTCCCGTTCAACTTTTTAGGATGGTTTGTGCCCTTGTTTTGGCAGGTTGCTTTTTTTCGGTGACAGGGATCTACTTTCGGCCGACCGATGAAGACCGTATCGAAAGACGGGGCGGAATTCGTCGCAAAATCACGCTCGTAGTTTGCTTAACAAGCGGTTTTGCGGTGCTTTTGACCATGGGCGTTACTTTCGGATGGATCTACAACCTTTTGCTCGGTGCGATCGAAGCCAAACAGATCGAGGTCACGGGAACCCTTGGGTATTCGATTTCCAAGATGATCGATTCGAAAGTCCAGGAAATGCAGATCCATATCGACAGCCCCGTTTGGCATGAGGCTGTCAAGACCGCGAACCTGCGGTATGTTTCTATGTCCCCCGAGGCTGTCCAGCAGGAACTTTTAAAGAAAGATGCGGCATGGATCGCTGCCGGGATCGATGATCCGCTGGTTAGCACTTGCCTTGCGACTCCGATGAGCTTGCGGCTCAAAATCCTTGCAGATACAGATCTTGATGTGGCCGAAATTTTTTTAACAGACCGATACGGCGGCGTGGCGGCGGCTTCGAACAAGACAAGTGATTATTATCAAGCCGATGAAGAATGGTGGAAGAGGGCGTACGCCGGGGGCAAAGGGAGCATTTTTATAGGAGAGGTTGAAATCGATCGCTCCACCGGTATCTTGACCATTCCTGTAGCGATTCCTATCCGGGAGGGTCAAGAGATCCTCGGGATCGGTAAGGAGGCGATAGGGATCGACATTTTCTTTTCCGCCCTTAAATCTTATAAGACGGGAAGGACGGGACATGCGGCTTTGATTAATGAAAAGGGCGATATTATTTTTCATGAGGGGCTCTCTCCTTCGGGAACAAAATTGTTCAGTGAAAAAGAGATGCAGGCCGTTGTTGCGGGGAAGGGCGGTCTTTTGAGAAGGCGAGAAGAACTTTCTGGCCGTCCGACCTTTACCTCGATAAAACGGTTGGAAGACCCTTTGCTTCTTAGAAACAATATCGCCTGGTATGTTTGCGTTTCTCAGGATGTTGACGAGGTTTTTTCCCCGTTAAATTCACTCGCGGTGGGGATGGGGCTGCTGCTTTTGATTATTTTGCTTTTGGCGGTCCTCTTGGGGGTTGTCGCGGGGGAGCGTTTTTCTTCGTCGATCCGGCAGCTGGTTCTGGTGGCCGAGAAGATCAAGGCCGGACAATGGGATGAACAACAGATCGAGATCCGGACCGGAGATGAGATCGAACGATTTGCGGACACTTTCAGCGAAATGATTCGCCAGATTCGGGACAAACAAGAGGCGCTGATCGCGGCAAACCGTGAGATCGATGAGTTTTCCAAGGATCTTGAAAGAAAGGTGGGGGAACGAACTCTGGAGCTTGTGCGTACTCAGGAGGGAACTCTCAATATTCTGGAGGATCTTACGGCGTCCAAGAAGGATCTTGAAAATCGTAAGCACGAACTCGAGGCGGAAGTTCTTGAGCGCAGGAGAGTCCAGGAGGAATTGCGTGGGAGCAAGGCGCGGTTGGATCTCGCCCTCCAAGCGGCAAGTATGGGCGTGTGGCATTTTGAGATCGCCGAGGGCAAACGTTATTTTGACGATCAGGCCTGTCATATCCTCGGGATCGATCCGTCCGGCTTTCAGGGTACGACCGAGGAATTTTTCAATGTCGTTCACCCCGACGACCGGGAGATGCTAAAACGGCTTTTTCAGGAGACTTTTGAAACCGGGGTTCTGTATGAGCCCGAGTATCGGGTCCTCCGTCCCGGAGGGATGGTTCGGCATATTACCGCCCGGGGAAAACTGGTCCGTGATGAAACGGGGAAACCTCTTCGGGTCAACGGGATTGTTTGGGACATTACGGAAAGCAAGCAGGCCCAGGAAGCTTTGTGGACGTCTCGGCAGATGATGAAATTGGTGCTGGATACGGTCCCGATCCGTGTATTCTGGAAGGATTGGTATTCGACGTATCTCGGTTGCAACCAGGCTTGTGCTGCAGACCTCGGTTTAAATTCACCGGAAGAAATCGTGGGAAAGACAGATTTTGATCTTAGCTGGAATTCGTTGGCGAATCACTACCGGGAAGATGACAAACAGGTCATGGAGCGAGGGGTCGCTAAATTAAACTATGAAGAATCCGCCGTGAAGTCCGACGGACGCCGGTTTTGGACCCGCACGAACAAGGTCCCGTTGCGGGATGAGCAGGGTCGCGTGACGGGCATTCTCGGGACTTACGAGGATATTACCGCTGTCCGGGAAGCCGAAGAAAAGATTCGCGAGAGTGAAGAAAGGTTCAGGACGCTTGTCGCGAATCTTCCTAGCGCGGTTTACCGGTGCAAGAACGATGAGTCCTGGACCATGGAGTTCCTGAGCGATGAGATTTTCCGGATCTCCGGCTATCCCGCTTCTGATTTCATTCATAACCGTGTGAGGAGTTACGCGAGCATTATCCACCCGGAAGATCAAAGGATCACGAGCGATGCCGTCCAGCGAGGGATCTTCGAGAAAAAACCGTACATTGTTGAATACCGGATCCTTCGTGCCGACGGAGTTGCCCGCTGGGTCTATGAAAAGGGGCAACCGATTTTTGATCCCCGGGGAAATCTTCTTTTTCTGGATGGCGCGATCCTGGATATTACCGAAAGCCGGGAAGCCGCGGAGAAGATCCGCCAGCTTTCCCGAGCTGTCGAACAGAGTCCCGCGGCGATTGTGATCACGAACCTTCAGGGGAATATCGAATATACGAACCCGAAATTCTCCGAAGTCACGGGCTATTCTTTTGAAGAAACGCTTGGCAAGAATCCCAGGATCCTGAAATCCGGCGAACAGTCTCGTGAGGCCTATGAGAAACTTTGGGCGACCATTTTGGCGGGGAAAGAATGGCGCGGGGAGTTTCACAACAGGAAAAAGAACGGGGAGCTTTTTTGGGAAGCGGCGTCGATTTCGCCGATCAAGGATGCCCAGGGACGTATTACGCATTTTATTGCGATCAAGGAAGATATCACCGAGCGGAAAAAAGCCTTGGAAGAACTGCGCGAGAGCGAAGAACGTTATCGGTCTTATATCGAGGTGACGGGGCAGCTAGGATGGGTCACGTCAGCGGACGGGAAAGTCGAAGATATGCCGCCCTGGAGGGAATTTACAGGACAAAAAGTCGAGGACGTCAAAGGCTGGGGATGGCTCGAAGCGATCCATCCGGAGGATCGGGAACACACGCGCCGGGTCTGGGGTCAAGCGGTGGAAACGAAGAGTCCTTATGAAACTGAGTACCGTATCCGGAGAAGCGATGGCGTTTATCGTGATTTTCTCGCCCGCGGTGTTCCGATCTCTAATGCGGACGGGAGTATCCGGGAATGGGTTGGGACCTGCGTGGATATTACCGAGCGGAAGAAAATTGAGGCGGCGCTGGGTGCTTCCCGGAATTTTCTCGACAGGATCATCAACTCCGTGGGGGATCCCCTTTTCGTGAAGGACCGGGACCATCGCTGGATGCTGGTGAACGATGCTTACTGCAATTTCATGGGACGCAAGCGGGAAGAGTTGATCGGCAAAACGGACCATGATTTCTTCCCGAGGAGCGAAGCGGATGTTTTCTGGCAGAAGGACGAAGAGGTCTTTCTCTCCAAGGGAGAAAATGTGAACGAGGAGAAGTTCACGGATTCAAAGGGCTTTACGCATACGGTCATTACGAAAAAAGTTCTCTATGTAGATGAGGACCGTAAAGAGCACATCGTCGGGGTCATTGTGGACATTACCGGGCTGAAAAAGATCCAGGATGAGCTTCTTCGCTCGAACAAGGAGCTGGAGCAGTTCGCGTATGTGGCATCCCACGACCTCCAGGAGCCGTTGCGCAAGATCTCTGCTTTTTCAAGATTGCTGTCAGAGAAGGACACCCGGGTGCTGGATGAAGAGTCGAAAGATTATCTGGAACGGATGCAGGGTGCCGCCGCCCGGATGAGTTCGCTGATCGATGCCCTTTTGGCTTATTCGCGGGTCGCGACCCGCGAAAAAGTGCTCGAACATATTCCTCTCAAGGACGTCGTCGAAGAAGTTCTTTCGGACCTTGAAATGAGGGTCAAAGAGGCGGATGCGGTCGTGGACGTGGGCCCGCTTCCCGTGGTGTATGCGGACCGGACTCAGATGCATCAGCTTTTTTTGAATTTGATCGGAAACGCCCTCAAATACCGGAAGAAGGACGTTCCGGTCCGTGTGGCGGTCCGGAGTTCTGCGTTGCCGGGGCATTTTGAGATCACCGTGGAAGATAACGGCATCGGATTTGACGAAAAATATAAGGACAGGATCTTTGCGCCGTTCCAGCGGCTGCATACCCGGGAAGAGTACGAAGGTTCGGGGATCGGACTTTCGGTCTGCCAGAAGATCGTCCGGCAGATGGGCGGGGAGATCACGGCCCGTAGTGAAGCCGGCAAGGGTTCTGTTTTTATTGTGACGTTTCCCAAAGTGTAATAAAGTATTCCGCGGGAGCAGTGGTGGCGGCGGATTCTTTTAACTGAAAGGCGTAAGTTTATGAACGTATTGAAAAAATCGATCAAGATCCTTATGGCTGAGGATGACGAAGATGATTATTTGCTGGCCGCGAAGGCGCTTTACGAAGCGCGGCTGCTCAATGAGGTCCACCGGGTGAAAGACGGGGAAGAACTGATGGACTATCTTCTGTCCCACGGAACATATCAGGATCGTCAGGTCTATCCGCTCCCGCTTCTGATCCTTCTGGACCTGAACCTTCCCAAAAAAGATGGCCGGGAAGCGCTGAAGGAAATCAAGGCGCATCCGGAACTTTCGAAGATTCCGGTGGTGGTTCTGACGACTTCGAAATCCGAAGAAGATGTGGCTAAAACCTACGACCTTGGCGTCAGTTCGTTCATTCGTAAACCCGTCACGTTTCAGGGCTTGGTCGATATTATGAAAACGCTCAAGCATTACTGGCTCGATATCGTGACTTTACCTCCCCAAGAATAGGAGCTTTCCATGGCCGCGGCGGATTCGAACCAACCGATCCGGATCTTGATCATCGAAGATGATGCGGACGACGCCTATATTCTCGAAAAATTTCTCAAACAAAGCTCTTCCCCCAAGGAATCTTTTGAAACGGTCCGTGCCGACCGGCTTCAGACGGGACTCGCGGCGTTGGCCAAGGGGGAATTCCGGCTGGTCTTGCTGGATTTGACGTTGCCGGACAGCCAGGGGCTTGAGACCTTTATCCGGGTCAGGGAGGCTGTTCCGACGGTGCCGGTGGTGATTTGCTCCGGGCTTTCCGACCGGAGCCTGGCGATCGAGGCGATCAGTAAAGGGGCTCAGGATTATGTGATCAAAGGAGACCTGGACCCGCGGATGCTTGAGAGGGTCGTTCACTACGCGTTGGAGCGGCGGCGTGTCCAGGAACTGAAAGAGGAATTCATCGGGATGGTTGTTCATGACCTCCGGAGTCCGCTCGCGATCTCGCTTGAGGTCGTTAACCAGATCCTGGAAGGTTTTCATGGGCAGATCACGCCGGCGCAGGGGCAGTTTCTTTCGATGGCCGCCCGTGCGATGGGACGACTGAACCGGATGGTGAGCGACCTCTTGGAGATGACGAAGATCGAGCTCGGCAAAATGGAACTCGAAAAAGTCCGGGTGAACATGTGCGACATTGTCCGTGACGTGGCCAAAGGTTTCGGAACTTTGTCGGAAAAGAAAGGGATCGCACTTAAACTTCGGATCCCTGAAAACTCCGTGATCCTTCCCGCGGACCAGGACAAGATCAACCAGGTGTGGATGAATCTGATCAGCAATGCCCTGAAGTTCACCGAACGGGGTTCGATAGAACTGATCGTGGAAGATCACGGCTCCGAGGTGGAATGCAGCGTTTGGGATACGGGCCGGGGGATCCCGAAGAAGGATCTCGAAAAACTTTTCACGAAGTTTGAGCGGCTCGGGAGCAAGACCGAAGGCACCGGACTCGGGCTTGTCATTTCGAAAGCGGTTGTGGAGGCCCACGGCGGTAAGATCCGCGCGGAGAGCACGCCTGATCAGGGGACCCGGATCATCTTCACGCTTCCCAAGAATTGAAGCTTTCCTAAGGAAGGGGCTCGCGCATGTTTTTTAAAGGCCGGAAAAAAGACGCATTCCCGGATCCCAGGCGTGGCGGGTTCCTCGAGTTCGCCGGACATTCGTCGGCCGTTTATATTCTCACCGAGCACGTTCCCTCCGAAATGATCCTTTACGCAAATCCTGCTTTTGAGAAGACCTGGGGTTTCTCTGCCCGGGAGCTCATCGATTCTCCGCGCCTTTGGCTTGACCGTGTCGACATTCAGGACCGGCCCAGGGTGCTTGCGCTGTATGAGAATTTTTTGTGGGATGGTGGCCGTTACAATGTCGAATACCGGATCACGGACAAGGACGGCGTCCTGAAATGGGTCCATGACGAAGGATTTCCTGTCGAGATGCCGAAGGGCAAGGTTCCCCGGAGCGGACGCATCATCCATGATATTACCGAGCGGAAGAAGATCGAGTTCCGCAACCGCGAGCTGGTCGACGCGAAAGCGAATTTTGTTTCGATGGTGACGCATGAGCTTCGGACGCCTCTTGCGGCGATCAAGGAGAGCGTGGCGCTCGTATTGGACGAGGTTTTCGGTCCGGTGAACGAAAAACAGAAGGAATTTCTTGGTGCTGCCAAGAGGAACGCGGACCGGTTGCATTCTTTGATCGACGGAGTCCTGGATTTCCAGTCGTTGAACGGGGGAACCTCGGCTTTTCATATGAAGGAGCATGATCTCAACGACGCGATCCGCGAGGTGCTGGAGGCGATGAAGCTTGTGGCCGACCGGAAAGGCCTGAAGTTGGAGCTGACGCTCGACAAAGACCTGCCGCTTGTCCGTTTTGACCGTGAAAAAATTCTTCAGGTATTGACCAATTTGCTGCACAACGCGATCAAATTCACGGAACGCGGGGGCGTTATGATCCGGACTTCCCAGCGGGGGAATATCGTGCAGGTTTCTATGACGGATACGGGGCCGGGGATCTCTCCGGACGAGATCCGGCGAATTTTTCAAAGTTTCCAGCAGTTAGAAAAAGTCGGCGAAAAGAGAGCGGGCAGTCCGGGATTGGGTCTTGCGATCTGCCACGAGATCATACTTCGCCATTTCGGGAAGATTTGGGCCGAATCGGAGTCGGGAAAAGGAAGCACGTTCTTTTTTGTCCTTCCCGTCAACGAGCGCCGCAACCGATAACCGCTTCAGACACCGGGTCTCCGAAGTGGTTCTGAAGAGATCCCGAAAAAGCGTTTTCCAATTCCCGGCGCTTCGGATATAATCCCGTCCCAATTGCACATCACTGGGGGAATTTTAAATGTATCGGATCCTTTCAAAGACCAAGCTCAACAATAACGTCGAGGAAATGGTCATTCACGCGCCGTTTGTCGCGCGGCGTTGCGAGCCGGGGCAGTTCATCATCCTTCGGGTTGACGCGGAAGGGGAACGTATTCCTCTCACGATCGCGGAGTACGATCGCGATCAGGGGACCGTCTCGATCATCTACCAGGTCGTCGGTTATACCACCCGGAGGCTTAGCGAAAAAAACGCCGGGGATTCGATCGAGGATTTTGTCGGACCTCTCGGGCTCGCGACAGAACTTCATAAGCACGCGCGGGTCATCGGGATCGGCGGCGGGGTCGGCGCGGCGCCTCTTTATCCCCAGCTCAAAAAGCTCAGCGATATGGGGGTCGCGGTGGATCTCATCCTCGGCGCGCGGAGCAAAGACCTCATTCTTCTTGAAGAAAAATTCTCCAAATTCTGCAAAAACATTTACATTACCACAGATGACGGCAGTTACGGGACCAAAGGGCTTGTCACGGACAAACTCAAAGAGCTGGTCGCCCGCGGCGAAAAATACGACGAAGTGATCGCGATCGGGCCGCTTGTGATGATGAAGTTCGTCAGCCGCCTGACAAAAGAGCTGAACCTCAAGACCAGCGTGTCGCTCAATCCTGTCATGGTCGACGGTACAGGGATGTGCGGCGGTTGCCGTGTCACAGTGGGAGGACAGACGAAGTTCGTTTGCGTGGATGGTCCGGACTTTGACGGGCACCAGGTCGATTATGATGAGCTGCTGCGCCGCCAGGGCATGTACAAGGAAGAAGAAGCCCATAGTTGCAAGATCGGATTGAGGAGCGTTTAACATGGCCCCGAATATGAGCCCGAAGAAAGTTCCGATCCCCGAACAGACGCCTGAGGCGAGGGTCAAGAATTTCAACGAAGTCGCGCTGGGGTACACTCCGGAACAAGCGAAAGAGGAGGCCACGCGCTGTCTTCAGTGCAAGGCCCGGTTCTGCGTCGCGGGCTGTCCGGTCAATGTCAAGATCCCGGAGTTCATCAAGAAGGTCAGCGAAGGTGACTTCGATGAGGCTTACCGCGTTCTGGTGAGCGAAAACTGTCTGCCGGCTATCTGCGGCCGTGTTTGCCCTCAGGAGACCCAATGCGAGATCCTTTGTGTTCGCGGGAAAAAAGGGGAGCCCGTGGCGATCGGCCGGTTGGAGCGGTTTGTGGCCGATCACGCGATGGAGCATATGCCCCAGGAGATCCCGGAGATCAAGAAGAACGGGATCAGGGTTGCCGTGGCCGGGGGCGGTCCTGCAGGGCTGACTTGTGCGGGGGAACTCGCGCGGTTAGGTTACGAGGTCACGATCTTTGAAGCGTTGCATGCTCTGGGGGGCGTGCTGATGTACGGGATTCCGGAATTCCGATTGCCCAAAAAACTTGTCGCCAAAGAGATCGCAACGGTTATGGCCCTCGGCGTCAAGATCGAGAAAAATGTGATCATCGGCAAGTCCGTTACGGTCGATGATCTTTTTGCGGAAGGTTTTCAGGCTGTTTTTGTCGGCTGCGGCGCGGGACTTCCGGCGTTCATGAAGATCGAAGGGGAGAATCTGAACGGGGTCTATTCCGCGAATGAATTTTTGACCCGCACGAATCTTATGAAGGCTTATGATTTTCCGAATTCTCCGACGCCGGTGAAGACCGGCAAGCGGGTGGCGGTGGTCGGCGGCGGCAATGTGGCGATGGACGCAGCCCGGACGGCGAAGCGGCTTGGCGCGGAGGAAGTTTATATCGTGTACCGGCGCAGTGAAGCGGAACTTCCCGCGCGCGCGGAAGAAGTCCACCATGCGAAGGAAGAAGGCGTTATTTTCCAGCTTCTTCGCAATCCGGTCAAAGTCCTTGGCAAGGACGGTTGGGTGACCGGGCTGGAATGTGTGGAGATGGAGCTGGGGGAACCGGACGAATCTGGCCGCCGGCGTCCTGTCGTGAAAAAAGGAAGCAATTTTAATTTCCCTGTTGAAACGGTCATTATCGCCATCGGCGGGACCCCGAACCCCTTGATCCGGCAGACGACGCCGGGCCTCGAAGTGCAGAAGTGGGGCGGCATCATTGTCGATGAAGCCACGATGAAAACCTCCAAAGACGGCGTTTACGCCGGCGGAGATATTGTCACCGGCGCCGCGACCGTGATCCTCGCCATGGGGGCCGGCAAGAAAGCGGCCCATGCCATCCACGAGGCCCTTCAGAAAAAAAACTCTGCCGTCCCCGGCTGATTTTTCGCCGAATTCCTCGCACGGTCATTTTCTGACACCCCCAGGCACCAGACATTTGTTGGGGACACTCTTTTTATCCAAGTGTGCAGGGGTCCGCTGCTTCGGCACCATCGCCACTATTTTTAAACCTTCCGCCACAAGCCCAAGTAATTTCTCCCGATGAATGCATGTGACAGTAGATAAAATCGTCCCAGTTACCGACATCCCAAACGCGAACATCTCCATATTCTTCGCCGCCCGCGTGTGTGCCGGCATCATACATCGTGCACCAATTTTGAGATGGCAGAGGAGTCCGGAGACCTAACGGTCCCCAATCTCCAAAGCTGCCTCCTTGGGCAGGATCGACACACGATTGGATATACTCCGGTCCCACTAGAGGAAAGCTTCCCGTTAAATCATGCTGCCTTTGTGCGGCACGTTTAATAACCCCCATGATCACGAAGGCTTCCGCCGCCTTAGCTTTCTTTGTTTGTGCCATCATCCGGGGTATAAGCAGAGCTGCGAGGACCGCGATGATCACTACCACGATCAACACTTCGATCAGCGTAAAACCCTTTGATCTTTTCACGTTCTTCCCCTCGGATTTTTTTTCACTTGTCCCTGTGTATTAAATTCCCTCGGAGTCAGGCCGTCAAGCATATACGGGTGCTGGGTGGGGTGGGCGGCATGTTTTTTTTTGCGTAGCCTGAAAAAAATTGACATTTAATTCAAAACCGCTAGGATGAGCGCGTAATTGTTCTGAATTTCACAATTCGCAGGGCATCATTTGATGGACCCCAAGGAACAGAAATCCCAGAACGTTTCCGGCAGTTGCGAGTGCCAGGCCTCCGACGAGGAGATGCTCCGCAGTCTCGACGCTGTGATCGACGGTTTCTCCAAAACCGACGGTGCGCTGATCCCGATTCTCCAGACGGCGCAGAACCTTTTCGGTTATCTTCCTCAGAATGTTCTCAAACATATCAGTCTCCGGCTTAAGATCCCGTATAGCGAAGTTACGGGCGTTGTCAGTTTTTATTCCTTTTTCTCCACCGTTCCGCGCGGCAAGCATGTGGTCCGGGTCTGTCTCGGCACGGCATGTTACGTGCGCGGCGGCAAGGAAGTTCTCGAAGCCTTCAAAAAGAATCTCAAGATCAACGTCGGCGAAACCACGCCTGACCGGATGTTCTCACTTGAAGTGGGGCGCTGTTTTGGTGCCTGCGGGCTTGCCCCCGTCGCGATGATCGACGACGACGTGCACCAGCGCGTCAAATCTGCGAAGATCCGCGAGATCATCAGCCAGTACCAGCACGAAGGCGAAGACGTCAAGGAGGCGCGGTAATGAGCGCTTCCGGAAAAATCGCTTCCCTCCAGGACCTCAATCAATTCAAGAAATCCGTGATGGATGAAAAAAAGAAGCAGGGTTCCCGTAAAGAGATCCTTCTTTGCGCCGGTGCGGGCTGTATCGCGTCCGGATCCCTTCAGCTGAAAAAGGTCCTCGAACAGAAGATCCGGGAAGAGAAGCTCGACGTTCAAGTGGTCGAGACTGGATGCCTCGGTCCGTGCGCCCAGGGTCCCGTGATCGTGGTCAATCCCGACAAGACTTTCTATGAAAACCTGAAAGTTGAAGACGCTACCGATATCGTGAACGAACACCTTCGTAAGGGGAAACCCGTCGAGCGCCTCATGCCGCGGGATATCAAGAACAATAATCCCGTCACGACGCAGGAAGCGAATGATTTCTTTAAGAAACAGACCAAGATCGTGCTTCGCAACTGCGGCAGGATCGATCCGCTGAAACTCGGGGATTATATTGCGCAGGACGGCTATCAGGCGCTCGGCAAAGCGCTGACTTCGATGAAGCCTGAGGATGTGATCGACCAGGCAAAGAAATCCGGTCTCCGGGGCCGCGGTGGCGCGGGATTCCCGACGGGGATGAAATGGGAATTTACGAGGAAGTCGCCCGGCGACGTCAAATACGCGGTCTGTAACGCTGACGAGGGAGACCCGGGCGCGTTCATGGACCGGAGCGTGCTCGAAGGCGACCCTCATAGCGTGATCGAAGGCATGGCGATCGCGGCCTACGCGATCGGTGCGACGCGGGGATTTGTGTACGTCCGCGCGGAATACCCGCTTGCGGTGAGCCGTCTCACGAAGGCGATCGAACACGCGCGGGGTGCAGGGCTTCTTGGACAGAACATTCTCGGCAGCGGATTTAATTTTGATCTCGAGATCCGGATGGGTTCCGGTGCGTTCGTCTGCGGCGAAGAGACCGCGCTCATGCGCTCCATCGAAGGAAAACGCGGGGAACCGCGTCCGCGTCCGCCCTTCCCGGCGCAAAAGGGGCTTTGGGACAAGCCGACCTTGCTCAACAACGTTGAAACCTACGCGAACATTCCCATGATCCTTTTTAAAGGGGCAGATTGGTATGCCTCGATGGGAACGGAATCGAGCAAAGGGACCAAGGTTTTTGCGCTCGCGGGTGCCGTGAAAAATACGGGGCTTGTCGAAGTGCCGATCGGGACACCGCTCGGAGAACTCATTTATGATATCGGTGGAGGGGTCAAGGGCGGCAAAAAATATAAGGCCGCGCAGATCGGCGGTCCGTCGGGCGGTTGTATCCCGAAAGAATTCCTGAACGTTCCGCTCGATTACAAAACCCTCGAAGAACTTGGCGCCATTATGGGGTCGGGCGGGCTAATCGTGATGGATGAGGATTCCTGCATGGTCGACGTCGCGCGGTTTTTCCTCGATTTCGTGCAGGACGAGTCGTGCGGGAAGTGCGTGCCGTGCCGGGTCGGGACGAAGCGTATGCTCGAGATCCTCGAGCGTATCTGCGCGGGGCGGGGCGAAGAGGGGGACATCGAAAAACTCATCCGGCTCGGGAAGCAGATCAAAGAGACCTCGCTTTGCGGCCTGGGCCAGACGGCGCCGAATCCGGTGCTTTCCACGATCCGTCATTTCCGCCACGAATACGACCAGCATATCCGGGAACGGCATTGCGAAGCCGGGGTCTGTCCGTCGCTCGTGCGCGCGCCGTGCCAAAGCGCGTGTCCGGCGGGGGTTGACGTGCCGGGTTTTGTGTCGCTTGTCGGAGAGAAGCGTTATGCCGAGGCGCTCAAACTTCATCGCGAGAGGAATCCTTTCGCGGCGGTTTGTGCGCGCGTGTGTTTTCATACTTGTGAGGAGAAATGCCGAAGGGCGTCGCTCGATGATTCTGTGTCGATCCGCGGGATCAAACGGTTCATGGTCGATCAGGAAGTTATCATTCAGATCCCCGAAGTCCGGCACAACGAGCAAAATGCCAACCGGAAGATTGCGATCATCGGTGGCGGGCCCGCGGGCCTTTCGTGCGCCTATTTTCTCGCGAGACTCGGCTACCGTCCGACGGTATTCGAATCCGAGCCGCGTCCGGGGGGGATGCTGGTTCAGACCATCCCGGCTTACCGGCTGCCGCGGGAGACTCTGGCGCGCGAGATCCGCATGATCGAGCAGCTCGGAGTGACGATCGAGACGAATGCGAAACTTGGCCGCGATTTTACTCTCGAACGGTTGCGTGAGAGGGGGTATGACGCGATTTTTATCGGGATCGGAGCTCCGGAATCGTTCGGCCTTGGGGTTTCCGGCGAAGACGCCGAGGGCGTTGTCATGGCCGTCCCGTTCCTGAAGCAATACAACATCCGCGGGTCCGTTCCGGTCGGGAAAAATGTCATCGTGGTCGGCGGGGGTAACGCGGCGATCGATGCCGCGCGCACGGCACTTCGCCTGGGGGCCGAGACCGTGACGGTGCTTTATCGCCGCAGCCAGGAAGAAATGCCGGCCTATGCGGAGGAAGTCCGCGAAGCCATTTATGAAGGCGTAAAACTTCTCCAGCTCACGCACCCGACCGAGATCCTGAAAGGTCAGGACGGCAAGGTGAAGGGGATCAAATGCATGACCATGAAGCTCGGGGATTATGATCGCACGGGGCGGCGGCGCCCGACGGCTGATGACGCGAACCAGTTTACGCTCGATGCGGATCAGGTGATCGTGGCGATCGGCCAAACGTTGCAGCCGGGAAAGCTTTTTGAACTGAAAGATGCCGAACTGAAGCTGACGCAGAATCATTTCGTGTATGCCGACCCTGTCACCGGCGAGACATCGGTGAAAGGGATCTATGCCGGCGGAGACGTCGCGACCGGGCCGTGGTCGGTGGTTGCGGCGATCGGGGCGGGCGAGCGGGCGGCTGTCGGGATCGATCTGTTTTTGACGGGGGAAGAGCATGCGTTCTGGCGCGAGGAACAGGTCGTGGACACGGATTTTGATCCGGATGTGGATCCCGTGCCGTATCCGCGCGAACCGGTGCGTTCGATCCCGGTCGAAAAGCGGAAATATAATTTTGATGAAGTGGAGCTTCCGTGGAATCCGAACGTGGCGCAACGTCAGGCAAAGCGGTGCCTGCGGTGTGATTACGGAAAGACCGTGACGCGGAGAGGAAATAAATAATGCCGAAGGTTCTGGTCAATAATAAAGAGATCGAAGTCGCTCCCGGAACGACCATCCTTGCCGCGGCTAAATCGCTGGGCGTTGAGATCCCGACGCTCTGTTATCTCGAAGGCAAGGCGCCGATCGGGGCTTGCCGGGTCTGCCTCGTAGAAGTCGAGGGCGCAAAAACGCTTATCGCTTCCTGCTCGACGCCCGTGGCGGACGGAATGAAGATCCACACGAATAACCAGAAAGTTCGTGAAGCGCGTCGTACGGTGGTCGAGCTTATGTTGAGCGAGCACGAAGGGAGCTGCCAGTACTGCGGCCGGAGCGAGGATTGCGAGCTGAAGAAAATCGCTTCCCACCTTGGGATCGAAGACATTCATTACAAGGGCGAAAAGCCCGAAGTTCATATTGACAACAGTACACCGGCCCTCGTTCGTGATTCCGGCAAATGTATCAAGTGCCGCCGTTGCGTGACGGTCTGCCGCGAGGTTCAGGGTGTTGGGGCGCTTTTTCCCCAGAAGCGCGGTTACAAGACGGTCATCGGTCCTGCGTTCACGATGGATCTTGATAGCGTCGCCTGCGTACAGTGCGGTCAATGTGCCGCGATCTGTCCCGTTGGCGCGATCCAGGAAAAGAATGATATCGATAAAGTGTGGGCCGCTCTTGAAGACAAGACGAAGCGCGTGGTGGTCCAGACGGCTCCTGCGATCCGTGCGGCGCTCGGAGAATGTTTTGGGTATCCTCCCGGGACGCTTGTGACCGGCAAGATGGTGACGGCGTTACGCAGGCTCGGGTTCCACTCGGTTTTCGATACGAATTTTACGGCCGATCTGACCATTATCGAGGAGGGTACCGAGCTTTTGACGCGTCTGAAGAAGGCTTTGGTGGATAAGCAACCCGTGGCTCTTCCGATGTTCACGAGTTGTTCACCGGGCTGGATCAAGTTTGCGGAATACTATTATCCGGAGTTTCTACCCAACCTTTCCACCTGCAAATCACCGCAGCAGATGTTCGGGGCACTGGCCAAGACGTATTACGCTTCCAAGCAAAACATAAAACCCGAGGATATGGTCGTGGTTTCGATCATGCCCTGCACAGCGAAGAAATTCGAGGCCGTGCGGCCGGAGATGAACGCGAGCGGTGTCCAGGACGTGGATTATGTGCTGACGACGCGCGAACTCGGGTTCATGATCGAATCGGCGGGGATCGATTTCAGGGCACTTGAAGACGACACGATGGATTCGCCGCTCGGGCTTTCGAGCGGTGCTGCGGACATTTTTGCGAATACCGGTGGCGTGATGGAGGCGGCCCTCAGGACGGTTTACGAACTTGTAACCGGTCGCGAATTTCCCGCGGCAGATCTCCGGCTTGGACCCGTAGAAGGCCTGAAGGGGATCAAAGAGGCGTCGCTCGTGATTACGGGAACGGTGCCGGAGTGGAGTTTTCTCGAAAACGTGGAAGTGAAAGTGGCGGTGGCCCATGGTCTTGCGAATGCCGCGCATCTTCTGGACGCTATTCAGGCCGGGAAAGCCACCTATCATTTTATCGAGATCATGACCTGCCCCGGCGGCTGTATCGGGGGGGGAGGCCAACCTCGTTACACCGACGATTCTGTCCGTATGGCTCGCATCAATGCGATCTACAAAGAAGATGCTGGAAAAAAGATGCGCAAGTCTCATAATAATCCGCAGATCAAGGCGCTTTACGATGAATATCTGAAAAAGCCTCTCGGCGAAAAGTCTCACCACCTTCTTCATACAAAATACAAAGAGCGCTCCAAGGTTTAGGCTGGTTTTTTTTTGTATTTTTTTTTGTTGCCAAGATATTCTTCCAATGATATTATCTCAATCGTTCTAAATTTCACGAATCATTTATGAAAAAAATCCCCCGGAAGACCATCACAAGGGTCCTGCTTTATATACGAACCCTCGAAGGATTGCTCAAGGAGAAGCGTTATCTGGTCTCTTCGAAGCAGCTTTCGGAGATGACGGGACTTTCGGACGTAAAGATCCGGAAAGATATTTCGAATTTCAAGAGTGTCGGGAAACCGAGGATCGGTTACCGGACCTTGGAGCTTAAGAAGACGCTTCAGGATTTTTTGCTCCAGAGCAATACGGTGCATCTGGTCCTTTTTGGGGCCGGGAACCTCGGATCAGCGATCCTGAAGTATCCGGGTTTTCAGCAGGGCAAGATCAGGGTCGTCGCCGCTTTTGATGTTTCGCGCGGAAAAATCGGGAGAAAGATCAACGGGGTCCGGGTGTATCCGGTGGAGCGGGCGCCGGAGATTATCAAACGGTCCCATGCGGACATCGGGATCATCGCGGTCCCGAAAGAACATAGTCAGGAAGTTGCGGACTATATGGTATTATCAGGCTTGCATCGGATCGTTAATTTCGCTCCTTGCTCGATCAGTGTTCCCGCGAAGGTGCAGGTCCGCAACATGGATTTTACGATCGAATTTTTGTCGCTGTTTTGTGATTCTCCGAAGTAAACGCCTTAGAAGACCCTGAGGAGGTTGCTATGGAATACGACGCGCAAAAGCTTTTGAAGCAGTTTAATGAGGCGATGGTGGATATTCGCAAAACCATCCCCGCGCAGTACGACGCTTTCGTGAAGGAAAAAGAAGTGATCACAAAGGCGGGCAAGGTCCCGGAGAAGACGAAGTGGCTTTTGCTTTTGGTCGCGAGCGTGACCCAGAAATGTCCGGTATGTATCCCGCGCGCGGTCCAGCATTGTGTGGACGCAGGCTGGAGCAAAGAGGAAATGCTCGAGGCCTGTATGGTGGCGGTGTTGGTGGGCGGGTCGAGCGCCATGACGTACGTGACGCTTGTGGACAAGGCGTTGGAACAATTTAAAAAATAATTGAGAGATGTATTCAAAGGAGTATTTTGAATGAACAGAAAAGATATTGAGCAGGATATCCGGAACATCGCGGAGCCGTGGCGGGATAAAGAGGGGAACCTTATCATGATCCTCCACCAGATCCAGAACCATTACGGGTATGTGCCGCGCGAAGTTTCGTTGGTCCTTTCCGAGGTCCTGGACGTTCCGCTTGCGCGCATTTACGAGGTGATCACGTTTTACCACTTTTTCCGCCTTACCCCTCCCGGCAAACATACGATCTCCGTTTGTATGGGGACGGCCTGTTATCTCAAAGGCGGCGCCGATCTTTTAAGCGAACTCGAACATCTTTTGTGCGTCAAACCGGGCGAGACGACTAAGGACGGCCAGTTCCATCTCGAAATGGTCCGTTGCCTCGGCTGCTGCGGTTTGGCTCCGGTGCTGAAGATCAACGAAAAAGTTTACGGCGGTGTGAAGAAAAAAGACCTTGGCGATATTATCGCCGAATATTCAGAAGAAGCCGAAACGCAAGCGGCGGCTTAGTCGCAGGGAGAAAGCATTTATGAAAAAACTTAGCAAGGAAGATCTTCAGGGGGCTCGGTCCAAGGTCCCCGTGCAGGAAAAAAACTGGATCAAGGTCGGGCTTTCGAGTTGCGGGATCGCTGCCGGAGCGCTGGAAGTTTTTGACACGCTTTGTGAAACCGCCCGTAAGCACAACGCGGATGTGGAGATCAAGCGTTGCGGTTGCGTCGGGATATGTTCGGCGGAACCTCTTGTGGAAGTCCAGGTGAAGAACATGCCGCGTGTTTTCTACGGCAAAGTCGACAAAGACACTGCCATCAAGATCATCGAGAAACACGTGGGCGCGAAGATGCTTTTAAACGATCGTATTTTTGACATGAAAATCAGTGCATAGGCAGGGAGATCATGGGAAAAACAGTATTTATTAAGGATACGGCACTCGGGACGAAGGACAGGACACGCGACATTTACGGGGTTTTTCTTGGGATCCTGCGCGAGAAAGGTCTGGAGAACGAAGTCCAGCTTGTCCGCGTGGTGGATATTGGTATTTACGGCCAGGGCGTGGTGGTCCGGGTATTGCCGGAAAACTTTCTCTACGCTAATGTCGAAGAAGCGGATATTGCGGGGATCGTAGAACAAAGCGTGATCGGGGGTAAACCCTTTCCGGGCAAGCAGATCCCCGGTGATTCCAAACAGATGCGCATCGTGCTTCGTAATTGCGGCGTGATCGATCCCGAAAGCATTGAAGATTATATCGCGCATGACGGTTACCGGGCCCTTGCGAAAGTGTTGACTGACGGGTCGCCGGAAAAAGTGATCCAGGAGATGAAGGCGAGCGGTCTCCGCGGGCGAGGCGGAGCGGGGTTTCCGACCGGACTCAAGTGGGAATTCACCCGGAAAAGTCCCGGGGAGCAGAAATATATTATTTGTAACGGCGATGAAGGCGATCCGGGCGCTTATATGGACCGTAGCGTTCTGGAAGGCGACCCCCACGCCGTGATCGAGGGGATGCTCATTGGCGGTTATGCGATTGGGGCTTCCAAGGGATACTTTTATATCCGCGCTGAATATCCGCTCGCGATCGAGAGGATCGAGAGAGCGATCAAGCAGTGTTATGAAAGCGGGCTCCTTGGGAAGGGGATACTCGGTTCGGCGTTCAATTTTGATCTGGAGATCCGTTTGGGAGCCGGTGCGTTCGTTTGCGGCGAAGAAACGGCATTGATCGCATCGATCGAAGGCAAGCGCGGCTATCCGAGCCCGCGTCCTCCGTTCCCGTCGGTGAAAGGCCTTTGGGGGAAACCCACCTGTATCAACAATGTCGAGACGCTTGCGAATATTCCCGTCATTCTGCTGAAAGGCAGCGCTTGGTTCTCCGGGATCGGGACCGAGACTTCGAAGGGTACCAAGGTCTTCGCGGTCACCGGGAAAGTTAAGAATTCCGGTCTTGTGGAAGTTCCGATGGGCACTGCGATCGAGGACATTGTTTACGGGATTTGCGGCGGCGCGCTGGCCGGAAAGAACGTCAAAGCGATCCAAACCGGGGGACCTTCGGGAGGCGTGATCCCGAAAGAGTTTTTTCAGACCAAGGTCGATTACGAAAGTCTCCAGAAGATGGGCTCTATCATGGGGTCCGGCGGCATGATCGTTATGGATGAGGACGATTGCATGGCGGACATCGCGAAGTTTTACCTCGGGTTCTGCGTTGACGAATCGTGCGGTAAATGCGCGCCGTGCCGTATCGGCGGAACGCAGATGCTCAAGATCCTGACGCGGGTCACGGATGGGGTCGGAACCCAGAAAGACCTCGAACAGCTTGAACAAATCTCTTTTGCTATGCAGAAGGCATCGCTTTGCGGCCTGGGGCAAACGGCGCCGAATCCGGTGCTTTCGACCCTGCGTTTTTACCGCGCCGAATACGATGCGCACGTGAACAAGAAGAAATGCCCGGCTTGCAAGTGTGCGAAGCTCGTCCGGTTTCTGATCATGAGCGAAAAGTGTGTGAAGTGCGGCATGTGCTTCAAGGCTTGTCCGGTCAACGCGATTTCGGGTAACCGCGAGAGCGGTTATCTGATCGACCAGACGAAATGCATCCGTTGCGGGCAGTGTTTCGAAGCTTGTAAGCCGCGCGCGATCAGTCGTAGCTGATATTTCAAAGTTCTTATACGAAAGAGGGAGAAGTCTGACATGGTAAAAGCAGTCATCAACGGTTTGAAAGTGGAAGTTCCCGAAAAAACGACGATCTTGGACGCGGCGAGGAAGGCCCAGATCAAGATCCCGACCCTTTGCAAGCATCCCGATGCGTACCTTCATGCCTCGGCGGCATGTGGCGTCTGTCTTGTCCGGGTCAAGGGCTCCAAGAAAATGCTCCGCGCTTGCTGCACGCCCTTGGAAGAAGGGATGGACATCATCACACATGATCCGGAGATCGTATCGATCCGCCGTACGGTGGTGGAACTCATCCTTTCCAATCATCCGAACGAATGTCTGACCTGCGGCCGGAACAATAACTGCGAATTGCAGTCGCTCGTGGCGGATTTCGGGATCCGCGAGGAATTCTACGAAAAGATCGTGAAAGATATCCCGAAGGACGATTCTACCGGGAACATTGTGCTCGAACCCCGCAAGTGCATCAACTGCGGCCGCTGCGTGGATGTTTGCCAGAATGTTCAGGACGTGTGGGCGCTCACGTTCCTCCACCGCGGGTTCAATACGCGGATGGCTCCCGCCGGGGACATCAATCTTTCGGAATCGCCGTGCGTGCGCTGCGGTCAGTGCGCGGCCCATTGCCCGACCGGGGCGATCTTTGAAAAAGACGATTCTCTTCTTGCCTGGAAAGCCCTTCGCGATCCCGAACAGTATTGCGTGGTTCAGATCGCGCCTGCGGTCCGTGTGGCGCTTGGCGAAGCCTTCGGATTTCCGCTGGGGGCGAACGTGACCAAAAAAATGTACGCGGCGCTCCGCCGGATGGGCTTTAAGGCGATTTTTGATACCAATTTTGCCGCAGACGTGACGATTATGGAAGAGGCCACGGAATTTGTGGAACGATTCGCCCATAAGAAAGGGCCGCTTCCGCTCATCACAACCTGCTGCCCTTCGTGGGTGGATTTTATGGAGAAATTCCACTCGGATATGATCCCGCATTTTTCCTCGGCCAAATCGCCGCATGAAATGATGGGCGCTCTTGTTAAAACCTATTACGCGGAGAAAAACAAGATCGATCCCGCAAAACTCAAGGTCATTTCCGTGATGCCGTGTACGGCGAAGAAATTCGAGATCTCCCGTAGCCATGATATGTCCGCTTCGGGATATCAGGACGTGGATGTGGTGCTTACGACCCGCGAGCTTGCGCGCATGATCAAACAGGCGGGTATCGATTTCGCGAATTTGCCGGATGAAGAATGCGACCATATTCTCGGGGATTACAGCGGCGCCGGGACGATCTTCGGCGCGACGGGTGGCGTGATGGAGGCGGCACTTCGTACGGCTTATTCTTTCGTGACGGGGAAGAGGCTTCCCAAAGTCGAGTTCGAGAACGTTCGCGGGCTGAAGGGTGTCAAAGAAACTTCGATCAAGATCGAAGGTACCGAGGTGAAGATCGCGGTGGCTCACGGTCTTGCGAACGTGGAGTATGTCCTCAGCGAGATTCGGAAAGCGCAGAAAGAGGGGAAGCCGCTCCCGTACCATTTTGTCGAGGTCATGGCGTGCCCGGGCGGTTGCGTCGGCGGCGGTGGCCAGCCCTATGGGGTGACTGACGAACTCCGTATTGCACGCTCGAAAGGTCTTTATTCGGATGATGAGGCGCAAACCGTGCGTTGCTCCCACGAAAATCCGTTCGTGCAGCAGCTTTATAAGGAGTTCCTTGGAAAACCGCTGAGCGAAAAGGCGCACCATCTGCTCCATACGCATTATCAGCCGTTGCCGATCTATCGGCGATAGTTTGAAATTTGAAATCTCGAATTTGAGATTTCTTAAACTCCTGAAGAAAAGGGCGACCCTCATAGGCCGGCCTGAAGCTAAGGGAAGGAAAAATTGCGATCGTTTCCTGTCCCGGCTTCTTTTTAAAGGAGCCGGGATTTTTACTTTCAAGGGGTGTTATGAGCAAAAGACTCGGATTTGTCGGGATCATCGTGGAGAACCGGAAAGAGGCTGCGCACGAGGTTAATGAGCTGCTCTCCGAGCATGGGGACATTATTGTGGCTCGCGTCGGAATGCCCTATAAAGAGCGGCATTGCTGTGTAATCACACTGATCGTGGATGCTACGACCGACGAGCTTGGCGCGCTAACCGGAAGGCTCGGAGCACTCAAGGGTGTTTCCGTGAAATCGGCGCTGACAAAACAATAGCACGACGAATGGTGATGATTTGTTTTAACGCCCTCTGCTAGCCGTGCTACGGTTTTCAAAGGAAAGATAGTTATGGAAAAAACACCGAAAAGCTTAAGACTTCAGATCGGAATCTTTGGCCGGACCAATGTCGGGAAATCCAGCTTTCTTAACATGGTCGTGGGCCAGGACGTGGCTATCACGTCCCCGGTCCCGGGAACGACCACGGACGTTGTCGAGAAAGTGATGGAGCTTTTGCCGGTCGGGCCGGTGGTATTTTTGGATACTGGAGGGCTTGATGACGCTTCGGACCTCGGCGCACGGAGGATCGAACGGACACGCAAAGTCTTTGATCGGGCCGATGTGACGGTCCTGATCCTGGAGGCGGAACAGTGGACGGAGTTTGAGGAGGAAGTGGTCCGTGAAGCGGAACAAAGAAAAAGCCCGCTGATTTTTGCAGTCAATAAAAGCGATCTGCGGCAACCGTCGCAGCGGTTTCTTGAGCAGTTGAAGGCGAGGACAGCGCGCATTCTTGTTTGCGCCAGCACGGACCGGCCGAATCGTGACCGCACCGTGGCGCTTCTTAAACAATATCTTTTGGAGGTCTGTCCCGAGGATTTTCTCACGGCTCCCGCCATGATCGGTGACCTGATCCCTAAAGGCGGTCTTGCGGTTCTAATTATCCCGATCGATTTCGAGGCGCCCAAGGGCCGGATCATTCTGCCGCAGGTTCAGGCGATCCGTGACGCGCTGGACCACGACTCCATGACGTTGGTCGTTAAAGAAAGCGAGTACCGGGAGGCGCTTTCAAAACTCAAGAATCCGCCGGACCTCGTAGTCTGTGATTCGCAGGTGGTCGACCGGATGGTGACCGCAACCCCGAAGGGCGTGAAGTGTACGACCTTTTCCATTCTTCTGTCCCGGATCAAGGGAGATATTGCCGAAATGACCCGCGGCGCTTTTGCGATCGGAAACCTCAAACCCGGGAACAAGGTCTTGATCGCGGAGTCCTGTAGCCATCACGCGATCGAAGGGGACATCGGGCGCGTCAAGATCCCGAAATGGCTTCGGGAGCATCTCGGTCATGAGGTTGAGATCAGGACGGTGGCGGGCCGGGATTTCCCGGACGATGTCGCCGATTACAAACTGATCATCCAATGCGGTTCGTGCATGCTCACGCGCCGCGAAACGCTTACTCGGATCCAGAAGGCCAAGCAGGCGGGCGTACCGATTACGAACTACGGGCTTTGTATTTCCTATCTGCATGGAGTGCTTGGACGGGTTCTCGAGCCATTTCCGGATGCCAGTGAGATCTGCTCACGTACCGTTTCGGAGCCCCGATCTTTGAAGGAGGTGTGTTGATGGGTACGGAAAAGGCGTGGATCGCAGGCAGGATCAAGCAGGACCAGATCGACCGATATCTCGACGCCGGGCGCGATTTTATTGATGATGCCGCGATCTGGCGGGGGATCGAGCAGGCGCCGGAGCCGGACATAGCGCGTGTCCGCGAGATACTCGCCAAGTCCTTGCAGGTTAAAACGCTTTCTCCCGAAGAACTGGCTGAGCTGATCCAGGTGCAAGATCCCGCGGTTCTCCAGGAAATGCAGGAGACTGCTCTTCGGATTAAAAAACAGGTCTATGACAACCGGATCGTGACGTTTGCTCCCCTTTATATGGGGAATTATTGCGTGAATAATTGCACGTATTGCGGGTTCAAGCACGAGAACCTTAATGCGAAGCGCCGCATTCTCAGCATGGAGGAAGTGCGCAAAGAGACGGAATCACTGGCCGGGAAGATCGGCCACAAGCGGATCATTGCGGTCTATGGCGAGCACCCACTGACCGGGATCGATTATATCGTTGAAAGCATGAAGACGATCTACGACGTTAAAGTGTCGACCAAGCACGGTTACGGAAACATTCGGCGCATCAATGTGAACGCCGCCCCGATGTCGATCGAGGAGCTAAAACTTCTTAAAGAGGTTGGCCTCGGAACGTATCAGGTGTTCCAGGAGACTTATCACCACGAAACTTACGCGAAACTTCATCCGAAGGGGACGCTGAAATCCGATTACCGGTGGCGTCTTTACGCAATGCACCGAGCGCTGGAAGCCGAGACCGGGATCGACGACGTTGGGATCGGCGTGCTTTTTGGGCTCTATGACTGGCGTTTTGAGGTGATGGCGTTATTACATCATGCGATCCATCTTGAGGCGAAAATGGGTATCGGCCCGCATACGGTTTCTTTCCCTCGGTTGGAGCCGGCCCTGAATTCGGACTACGCGGCGCATTCGCCGTACCGGGTTTCGGATGAGGATTTCAAAAAGATCATTCTGCTCATTCGGCTCGCAATCCCTTATACCGGGATGATCATTACCGCGCGCGAAACGGCCCAGATGCGACGCGACGCCCTGTCCCTCGGAGTTACTCAGACCGATGCTTCGACGAAGCTCGGGATCGGTAGCTACAGTGAAGAAAAGAACGTTCAGACCCAAGATCGACAACAATTCATATTGGGGGACACGCGAAGCCTGGATGAGCTTGTTCGTGATTTTGCGGAGATGGGTTACATCACATCGTTTTGCACGGCAGGGTACCGCTGCGGCCGGACCGGAAAATGTATTATGGAGCTTCTCCGGAGTGGGAAGGAAGGCAAGTTCTGCAAACTGAATGCCGTGTTAACGTTCCAGGAATGGCTGGATGATTTTGCGACTCCGGAAACCCGTGAGATCGGACTTAAGGTCATGGAGCGTGAGATCGAAGAAATTCGCAAAAACAATCCGCAAGGTTTTCCGGCTTTTTATCAATTTCTCGAGCGCGTCCGGAAGGGTGAGCGGGATCTGTTCCTCTGATTCTCGCTCTGCGGCCACTTTTTAGCGATAGCCTGATCTGTGATGCCGGTCTTTAAGTCTTTTTTCCTGCCTGTATAGCCCCCAGTAAGACCGGGTCTTACTTTCTTGGTAGCCCTTGTTTTATAGCGATTTAAGTGTTTTTATGCTATTTAATGCTATAAATATAGCTATAATTTACTATATCAAGCTACTTTATTTAAAGCTTTTATCAATAGTCTATTGAAGTTACTTTGTATATAGGGTAAGTTTTAGCTTAGAGAGAGATATCAGGTAAGGGAAAGAATTGGAGAGTGTGAGGTCCATGAGTATGGATGAAGGATTCTTACAACCTTGGGAATGTGAAAAAAATGCTGAAGAGGCATTTTTTTCGCACAACGTACTACACCTGCCTGCCGGCAAGGCAGGCAAAACGCGCAACGAATCGGTCCTTTGTTTTGGCGTCGCGCCAAGGGGGAATTATAACCCGGCGGTAAATGTGAGAAAACTGGTCGCGTTGTCTACAGTCATCCTGTTCACTCTTTTCAGCATTCTTCCTCCTCAGGCCTACGCGGAAGTGATCACGCTT
>Ga0116170_10000077_pt1 | contig 91572 bp, 119 predicted proteins | sample AD_JPNHW1_MetaG_FD_89797 | JGI IMG/M metagenome (GOLD analysis project Ga0116170, IMG submission 89797) | Active sludge microbial communities of municipal wastewater-treating anaerobic digesters from Japan - AD_JPNHW1_MetaG | ecosystem: Engineered > Bioreactor > Anaerobic > Digestate | place... | reverse complement strand
ACCAGTTCCTAAATATCCATAAGGCGGATAAGCGATACTATCTACTATATTATTTGCACCGCTACCAACACCAATAAATTGATTACCTAAATTATGGTTGGCTTTGATAAACTCAATGCCTTTTATGTAGTACGAACTATCGGTGTTGATGTAATTTGTAGCATCAACATTAGAGTTAAATTTATGTCCTAATGCAGAGTAATAAGAAGTATCATTACTTTTTATTACAAGAGGAGAATCGGTAATTATTGTGTCTGTTGTTAGTTTAAGCATATTAGCACTATCCACTAATAACAATGATTTATCAGTAATGATTGCCGAACCGTTATCTATCTTAAAGTTCTTTGGCGTATATATTCTTAATGTATCTGCTTCTTCTTTAACGTAACTACTATCGCCTATGTATGCTGTTTCTTTAATATGCACATTTGCATTAAGCCATAAATGTTGGTTTGCAGTTAGTTGGTCTTGCTTTCCATATATAATTGACAACGTAGTGTCCTCATGAGAATTATTTTTAATTAAAGAGCCTATTATTAGCCTATTGTCTAAATTATCAGTATTATGACCAGAAAAATATCCTAAAAATATATTATTATTGCCAATTGATGTTACAAATGCAGAATGAGAACCAATAAATGTGTTACGGTTGCCATAATTTTTATAACCTGTCATATAACCAATATAAGTATTATCTTCGCCATCGTAAACCTTACTACCACTTTTTGCACCAAAATATGTATTATGGTCTGTCAATCCAATATACCCACTTTTCTGGTTATTTACTTTAAATATTATTGGGCTATTGTCTGTTGTTCCTATAAAATTAGTAGCTGTATCTGTTGCAGCATTTCCAGTCAAAGACCAGTTACCCAACGCTGTTCCATCTACCCAAATTAGACTATCACCTGCACCTAATTTAAGCACTTGATTTAATGAACCTTTATTTAACGGCAATACATAATTCTTTAACGACAACCTATTATATATTTTAACAGGGCTTAAAGAATATGTTTTATTTATTCTAAGCGTATCGCCATTTTTATAGGCGTTCAGATATTTTATATATCCGTTAATACCGACAATACTTGTTTGTCCAAAAGCAAAAACATTTAGTATAAATAATACTATAATTAAAAATATTTTTTTCATTCTAATAATATTTGTTAAAAGTAAAATAAAAAGAACACGCCCCCATACCTATCCACGTTTGAGCTTTTATAGTAACGGTTGCTGTTAACCTCTGAGAATAATTAATAAATATTGTATTGTCTTCCATTTTATCAACGACTGCAGGCTGTACTGGCATCATATTATCAGCGTCTACATTAGTACCCATACTAATATCTGGTATTGATAATGTCATATCTATATCAGAAAATCTAATAACACAATTAAAAATTGTATATCCTGCAGGTATAATAAATGCTGTATCTGTATTTATATTTTCTAACTTAAATATTACTGTTGTACCACTACCTAAAGGGCGCCACAACAACAAAATAGTATCATAATAATAATGACGAAATTCGCCTGGATTTGTGTTATACCATAACATTTTTATATTAATAGGCGGGTTTACACCTTCATGTATCGCTTTAACAAGACCTAAATTTTTTGTAATAGCTGTCATGTTATGCAGGTTTTGGAGCAATTATTATTGTTTGTATTTCATAGTTTGTATCAATTTTCGTAATTTCATATTCTTGCTCAGCAATAATAACTTTAAATGAATTACAATAATATGGATGTAAACCTATCTTATTATCGTTGAATATTTTTATTAAATTCAAATCAGCAATGCCGTTTGGGCTTGTAGTTGTTGCACTTCTGATAGTATTTTCTTTGGCGTCATAAGTATATTTCAAATCAATAACAACATTTGATACAGGATAACCAGCGCCATCTCTAACATCAAGTTTATACAAATAAGTAGGTGTTTTTACAACTACATACGTTGTATATTCAAGCGAAAGTTTATAACCTGTTTCAGCAGCATAGCGTGCTGCTATTTCATTGTCTATTAATGACAATGCAGAATTACCCGAAGCAGCCAATCTTGCAATAGAATTTGAAATATCAAACTGACCTTCACGTATTAATTTTTCAATCATTGTGCCTAATTCGCCAGCGATAAATGCATATTTTTCTTCGAAAGTTGCAAAATCTTTTCTTGGTGTTACTTCAACGCTTTCAGCAAGTGTTAATTTCATAATTATATTATTTTTTGAATATACATTAAAGTTAAAAAAGGTTGTCTTACATCAACATCAGCGGGTGAAGCAACTCCACCAGCATCAGACGTATCACAATCAATATGATGCGTATGTGCGCCGCCTTGATCTGTCCACTCAACATATACAGGTCCTGAATCGCCATCATAATCTAACTGTTGATGATCACCACCACCGCTTCCTGTTCCATAAATACAAGGAATTAATTGATGTGCATGTGAACCTTTCTGTGGTGTTATCCAATCAACACGATGATGATGAAGCGGTAAATTATTTACAGTAATTGAACGATATTTACTACCACCTGTACCAGGGTACCAATAATCAGGATCAAGCGGGTCATAACCTACAATTACTCTACCTTTTAAATTTTTTGTATTAATACCTGCTTGTACAACGCCATTACATAAGGCCCAGCCTATTACATTTGGCGCAATACCTAAACCTGTATTATCAAAATCTGAAGCAGGATTACCACTATAAGCAACTATTGTTCCCAATGGTACACCATTCATTTCATTTGAAATTGACAACCACCAATCAGTGCCATCATAAGTAAACATTAATACTAAACCTGATCTTTGTAAGCGCTGATTTTGTAATATAAAGTTGACATCAATTTGTTCAATATTTCTTACAAGCGTATATGTTGTTGGATTGACATAATCTGTTACTATTCTTAAATTACGACTATTTAGTACAAGTGAACCTTCAAGTTGAACAATAAAACGATTGCCATTAATGCAAGGCGTGCCGTCTGACCGCACTTTATTTAAGTTGATGAAAATATCATTAGCTAAAGTAAGTGCTGTAAAATGTAATACTTGATGCTGTCTATCTTGTCCTACGACAAGATCAATCAGTGGCGTCGCATTCGTCATATACTTATGATCAAGACCAAATAAATCGCCTGTCAAAATAGATTGAAACAATATGTTCCAATTATTTGGGTGCGGTATTATTGCTATAAAACCTTGAGATATATGACCCGCGTAAGGTTTTAATTCACGATCTGCAGGGTCAGGTTTTAAATCACCGTTGTCAAGAAATGAATGCTCTGCATAATATCCAATAGTATCGTTTGGTAAAACTGTATAATCTGTAAATTCGCGAAATGTTTTATAACGATAAGTAAAATTATAAAGATACTCATCAACAGGATCCATTATTCTTACATATAACTTACCACAAGATAAATGTATTGGAAAGATAAATTCTTCTTCAATTATGCGATTATATTCTTTTGGGTCATTCCATCTTGCGCGTATACAAATTTCCTCAACATCTGGTACTATGTGTATTTCATCTGTAGGTGAAAGAAATTCGTCATAATCCACATAGTCAACTCTTATGTTTAACTGCGTACCAGTTTTTGTGCTTGAAATAATACGCGAATACTTACCAGATTTTGCATAAAGTCTCCAACCATCAAACATTCCGTTTACAAAATATGTAACGTCATTTTGTTTTAATATGCCACCAATGCCTGAATCTATTGTAAATAAATTTTGTGTTGTATCAAGCGACCAATTTGTTGACCGAAAACCCCAAGCAATATTTACTTCATTTAAAGTGCGAGGTTGCGTATTAATATCCCATTTAACTGATTCTACACCTATAATTGTGTTAGGTTGTCTATCTATTAAATGTATTTCATATTCAGCTCTTGTCTGCCATATTTCCAAACGTTTATCTTGTATTTCAACGTTTAAACCTGCAGTTCTTACTCTTGCTAAATAAAATTCTTCACCTGCAATTTTAGCGGGAGGCACATTTGGCGCAAGTGGATCTTCAGCAACAACGCTTATTAAAACATCGTCGTATTCATAAATCATTTTATCGATTGTAGCAGGTACAAAGCCGGGCGTAAATGTTCCTACAACTCCATATTTTAAACCTGTTTCAGCTAAAAAATCACCAGATAAAATTACAGTTGTATCGTTAACAACATCAACAACATCGTATTCGCCTATATTTAAAGATGAATTAACAAATTTTATTTTTGTAGTAAAATTAGGTTGACCTCGTAATACTTCTGTAAAAAATGTACCAGAACCAGTTAAATTGCCGTTAATATCAACATTTACGGTGCCTAATTCATAATTTACTTTTCTAAATTTTATTTTTATCCAATACCATAAACCTGTATTTGGTATTGTGAGTGAATAAGATGAATCAAGTGTTAAAATATTTGCATATTTATCAACTGCGCGTCCAGTTCTTATGTTAACAAGATGTGTACCTGATCCTACATTTTCAACAAGATATGAATAAGCTGCATCTATATGTAAACCATTTGGCAAGTTGTAACCTTTTACAATCCCAAACGTTGTAGTGTTAAATAGAAATTCTTGTTTGAAACCTTCATCTTCAAGGAAGCGTTTAAATCTATTTAATTCTTGTTTTTCCAAGAATAAATCTTCGCTTATTTTTAAATTTCCCATATCTACAAAAATAATTATTCTTTTTTAAAATAATACAAATGTACAATAATATTTATTGAGGTTGCTGTTGTTGTGTATAAAACGAATAAAAACATACAGTACCTATAATAACTTGACCATTATCGCACCAAGTAACAATACCATTCTCAAGTATTGTTTGTAATGAACACCAAAGTTCATCTGAAGTTAAATTTAACGAAATAAAAAAATCAATAATTTTACCGATTTCACTTTCGTCTTGTTTTATAAAAGAATGTTCAATAATACCTATTGCATCTAAAGCTTCAACTTGTTGTGCTGTTAACATGTTTAACAAAACATCAATCTGTGTAGTAAAATTTGTAGAACAAAGCTGTGTTAATTCTGCAATACTTTCTTCAAGAGTTAAAGGATATGCACGTATACAGCGCGGAATATTACCTTGCCACGACATAATCAGCATATTAAAAATATTTGCATTGCATATTATATGTGGATTGCAGCGCGGACAGCAATATTGGCCGAGTTGATTTTCTTTTATTAAACCTTGTGATAAATTATTCATAAGATTTATAATGATACCGGGTGTACCTTCTATAATTGTAGGTTCGCAATTTCTCATTGTTTAATTATTTTCATTTTCATATAATAAATCTTCAAACGTGCTTAATAATAGACTTTCATGCTCGATATTTTCAAATGCAAACTCAATAGGGTTTTTACATTATGTTTTAGATAAATAATTATTCCAAAACAAAACTGTATTATACGGTATGAGATCACGTCTAATAATATCATAAATTTGCGAAAACGTATATTTTGCGTTTTTATTTTCGGCAAAAATTTCAACAACATTAAAAGTATTAATAAAGCAATAACTATGCGAATATCTTAAAGGACGTATTTTAAAATCATATATATTAAATATGTCACCATCAACGTCTGATTGTATTTCTATATAAGGCATTAATCTGGTGATATTATCATCGTTGAATTTGAGATTTACGCCAGTTGATGTATTTAAGTGTCTTTCTACAGTTGTTATTAATTGATGTTGTTTAGAATATACAATTCCGCGTATAAAATAATATGTATTTGCTTTATGAATATTTATATGACTGTCAAATGTATCAGCCGTTAAACCAGTGTCTATCGCTGCCAAACTATATTTATTATTAAGACAGTCAAATACATGACATTTAAAATTTATTCTTGGGTTGTTTGCTACCGAATTAACTTTTACTTTAAATGTTATTTCATAATCAATTTTCGGATCAACAACTATACCTTTATCATGAACATCTAATTCATTAATAAAATCTTCAAAACCAAAACCTACTTTAAATAAAGTACTTGAAACACAATCAATAGTCGTCTGTGTAGTATTACTAATATTTGATGAACCAAATAAAGTATATTTTGATAAATCTAAACAGTCAGCTGTTTTTTCAAAACCTTTTATCAAATTATCGTCAAACTGCGTTCCTTTATACATTGGTGAACTTTGTCCTACTTTCCAGCCTGTATGTTCAAGTGCTTTTAATGTCCACATAAACTCATCACACGGTTTTATGCACAATAAACGTAAAATCTCACCATCTAAGAGCATATCGTTTCCGTTCTGAAGTAACTCGCCTTTGCGCATAAAAAGCGTCTTAGTCCCTCTCTTATAAATTTCGTTCAAATAATGTTCAGCAATATATTGCAAATCCTCAAGTGTTGTATAATGTTCACAAAAATGAATATTCAACTGCTTTAAATATTCAATAAGCAGATTTCTATCCATTTCTATTGTTTCAAATTTTCTTGCAAAAGTTACAAACATTGACATATAACATGCGACAGCTGACCAAAAAGAAATATAATCTGTATCTTCTTGTACAACGCCTCTCGTAATGTATTCAGGCACAATGCCTGTCGTATACAGCTTTTTTAATAAATTACTACAAAGCTGTGCTGTCACGAAATTTCCGCAACCAAGGCCTTTAAATATTGAATTATTAATAGTAGGTGTTGTACAAACAGTAGGGACTACATTGCCTGTCACATTTATTGAAACAAATTCAAGCAAACCTGTACTATCTGTACCTACTCTCTCATACCTATACTGAATAAAGATATTGTTATTAATAATAGAACCTTGAATAGCAGCAATATTAGGAATTGATAAATCATACCATTCAGTATATATCAAACCATCTTGACTTACTCTAAATTTTTTATCAAAAATTCGCGTTGCTGTTTCACCTATTGTGACTTCAGTATACGTCACTAACTGAAGGTACGTACCCATAATCGATAACTGTGTATCAACAATGAGTACGTCGCCTATTTCAGATAATGTGTTGCCTACAACCATTTAACTTATTTTATGTAAGTTCAAGATCGCCGTCAGCAAGCGTAATATTATAGTTTGCAGTTACGTCAGCGGCTAAAGCATCGTGAATAACTGGACCTGTTATACCATAAGTATACGTACCAGCTACTGTGCCACCGCCTGATATGCCTGTCCACGAAGCAACTGTATGGCCTGCAATTAAACCTGTAGGCGTAACTGTTGCTTCTGCAATTGTTGGACGTGGGTTACCATCTGCAACTAATGTCAAATCATCTGCTGTAAGTGTAGCAGCTTTTTGTGTAATTGCTATAGGATCAACAGTTATAATAAGGTCGTTATAATTTGATGAACGTTCGACTTTTACAAAATATGGATTGTATGTACCTACGTTTGTAATTTGTAGTACAGGAGCTGCATATACTATGCCATCAGTTGAATATGTTATAACGTCGTCTAAAATTGTACCTGCAACTGCTACAGCGTCATGTGCTGCACCGTCATAAGCAGCTGAATAAGGTGTTGTGGTTACACCGGCAATATTTGCTTTCGTTATTACAACACCTGTTTCGTGTATAATAAGGTCGTTATAGTTTGCTCTCACAACTTTCACATAAAAATCATACGAACCCGCATTTGTTGCAGTAGGAATAGGTGCGGCATATACTAACCCGTCAGTTGAATATGTAATTACATCACCGATAGCAGTACCTGCAACAGCACCCATATCATGAGCTGCAGTATCATATACACCTGTATAAGGCGTTACTGTAACACCTACAATTGTAGCAGGTGTAATTGTAATTGTATATGTAGAAATTACGCCTTCAATGTTTACTTTAATTGAATGCGCACTTACATCTGTATATTCAGTTAATGTATTAATCCAAGTTACACCACCATCATAAGAAAATGTTATACCTGCTGGAATAACTGTAGGTGCAACAATTGTGTGTGGCGCACCATCATATACTATTGTACGATCGTCAAATTCATAAATCTGCGGATGCGTAGGATCTTCAGGCATAAGAAATTCAAATACATTATGTCCTGCATGTTCAGTCCATAAAACTTGTTCTCTTGTAATATCATCTTCAGTAATTTGCTGACCTTCAGTCCAGTTCAAAAGAGTAGAACCTTGATCATTCATTCTCAAAGTTGTCAAGTCGTAACTTGGATTGAATTTTTTTGACGCTAAAACATAAGCGCTTGGAATTGATGCTCTTTCAATGTGAAACCTCATCTCAACAACTGGTATGCCGAGCGTGATGTCAAATACTGTGAGTGTTAACGTTCTGTTCATTGTTTTTAAATTTGATTGTTTATATTATAAATGTATATTCAAGTTCACCATTATTATTTAATGCATATTGTAATGCTTTATCGGATAAAATTAATAAATTCCCATTAATATCGATTTCAATATCTATTAAATTTATATCAAGCGCTGTTATTAAAATACCTTCAAGCACAGTAATTGCATTTGTAGTTTTTACAACATCTGTGATTTCAGCTTCATATAAATCAGGCTCTTCCTGTTTTTGATTAGGCATCGATCCAGAATCAGGATAGTTTGTTTTACTAAAACTTGTAGCAAACAAATTTGTACCTTCAACTGTTGCAACTGTTGCAAATTTTATTTTTTGTTCGTTTGCCATTTTTATATTGTTGCTAATACATCTGCTTGATACCAAAAATCAACTGTAGACGGGTAATAGATAGGGTTTAACGTGCCTGTATGGTTAGCAATAATATTTCCATTCAAATCAAGCATTAAAAACCCTCTAATACGTGGCAATTTATACTTTGAAATAAGTGTATCTACATTTGGATAAAATTGATTATCTGGTACATATTTTATTCCGGGCGTTTTCTTTACTATTTCAAGTAAGTTATCCCATTCAACGCGTTTATCCCATGACCAATAACGATAATCAAGTTCTTTGTTTAAATTCACTTGAACTTGTTTTCTCACAGTATCAACATCGAATGAACTATCAATATCACAACGGAATGAAATATCAATAGGATGCCAATCAATATTTCTTAACTCAATACCAATATTATTAACACCATACGGTCTTAATTCGCAAAGTGAAAAATATTGCTCGCCTTTTATCAATAAATCATTAAATTCAGATGCTGTTAAATTTGTGCCATTAACAGTTGCAATACCTAATATTATTTTATTGTCTGCAGAAAAACCATACTGGAAGCAACGTAAAACAGCTGGATTGATTTTATTAAAAACATGCTCAATCATTGAAATAGTATTCCTTGCAAGCACATTAATTTCACGTTTTATTCTTTCTCTGAATAAAACATCATTTTCAATGTCTTGTCCACCAACTGCAGAATATTCATTTATAACGTATGAATGCCCTGTAGGCATTGGCGCAACTTTATTAATAGATAAAGCTTCTACATTCGCCTGTAAACCAAGTTGTTGACTTCTTACTTTTGCATAAGTATAACCAAATGAAGGTACTGTAAATGTTTGTTCAAGATCAAAAACAATACCTTGATTTCCTGAAAATGTATGTAAACCTGCTACATACGTAGTTCCGGGTATAGCTGATATGCGTAAATATGTTGATGACTGTAATGCGCCTTGTCTGGGACTAATACCTCTTAATTTTGCTATTTCGTCCAAATATATACCAAAAGCTGTATCTGGAAATAATCGTGATTCAAGAACAGCAATATCTTTCATTACTTTTTGTCCCAACTTTGCAGCACCATAAGATATACCATTTAAAACAGACGTATCAGAAATTTTTGTTACGTTATTTGTTTTATTAAGCAATGTTTCAACAAACATTTGCTTTAATTCTTCCAAAGGCGTTATTTTTGTTATCATTATAGTATTGTTGTATTTTCAACTATCATTTTATATTTTGTATCAACAGAAAATTTAAGATAAAATTTATCAGAAATTAACTGAATATCTACTACTGTAAAATTTACAAATAAATCATCTGTACTAAATACCTTTTTTAATTCCCTTGCAATTGAAGTATATGTTAATAATGCAACGTTGTTACCTACATACAAACCTGAATTTATACCTAATGACGGAAATTCAGGAATATCACCCTGTTTTAAACAAGACATTATGTCAACGCATTGGTACACAGTATCTTTATATGATAAAGTTTTTAAATCATCATTTTCAAATGTAATTTTTCTACAAATGTCAATACCATAAATCTTATCACCAATCATATTATCAATAAAAGTAGTAACAGGACTACTTATAAATTTTTCTTGATTTATGATTACTTGTTTACCCTCATCAGCTTCCCAATCAGCTTCCATTAAATCGTTTCTTAAAGCAATCTGCGTCCAATCTGTTTGTGGATCTGGATCGTTTAATACATTTTGCGAAATATTTTCAAGTGTTTGACCATCACCAATTGAAAATTTATATTCAAAACCTTGTCTGTATGTAAAATCTACACGTGATGAGCGCATATATTTTGACATGTTTGAAATTGTTTGCAATTTAGTTCTTAAATCTTCAATAAAATCAAGAACAAACCAAAACTCAGCAGTCTCAAGTTTCTCAGCATTTGCTTTAAATTGTTGTACAACAGTATCGGCTTGTTTCAATAAAAGTTTATGTTCGTTTAAAACTGACGAAGGTATATCATTTGTCTTACCTGCAAAAAAAGATACAATTTGAGGTTCACCAGTTTTTAAAAAATTATACACGTCGCTTACAAACGTCGATAAATCGTATTTTGTAAGTTCTTGAAATTTTATAATGCTGTGTATTATCATTTTAAAACAAATTACCAATTTTTGTTAATGCTTCATTTTTTAACGAATCAAAACTACCCAAAGTACGAACTAACTCGTATACAGCTCTATTTAATACTGAAAAAGATAATTGATTTTTTATTGATTTTTTAAATGCTTCTTCACCCCCAGGATATACGTCTTCAGCTCTTGCTAATGTTTTAAAATTTAAACTATAATTCCAAAACATATTGTTTTCCATACTCTGACTGAATTGCATATCAGTGCATTCAACAAGATAATGATTACCTAACGCATAATTATACAAAAACAATAACGAACCAGACGACGTTTGACTACGATTTAAAATACCTTCAAGTAATTTTGTTGTACCATAACCTGATTTTACTACACCACTCACTTTTTTACTTGGGTCTTTTTTATCATAACTCATTTTAAAATTAAAAGAAGATCCCATTTCTGTAGCTTCATTGACAAACATAATTCTAAATTTCCGACCAAACGTGCCATTAAGCGTAATCGTTGTTGGTGCAAATGTTCTATTAGTCATTGATACAATAGAACTATTTGTCTTCTTTATATTTACAAGCGATTGTCTTGTTTCATTTATCGACTGAGGCGATACTGGAAATATGATTTGTTCAAGTAAATTGCCATTAATATCTGTACGCTCAATTGTGGTTAAATAGAATTCAAATTCACTTGGATAAAGTGTGGTTAAATAAGCACGTAAAGCAGATGCGCCTACTTTTTCAACGATTGCATTCAAATCTAAACCAAGTGATTTTAAAGTACTGCTACCAAATTCAGCTGCCATTTTATTTACTTTTCATTTATGCTACAAATATAATAATTAAACCCAGTTTGTTGATACTCCCGACTGATTATTTACAGCAATTCCAGATAGCATCCAACTATGAACTATTGTTACAATCAGCGATATACATTCTGAAGATGATGCGCCTGAGAGTCCCAATGCATATACAGAATCAAAATTTATAATACCTTGTGGAGGTATAGCTGAAAAAGCTGGTTGCATTCCGATTGCAAGTGCAGCGCAATATGCTGTAAAACACTGTGGAAAGCTTATTGTATAATTACTATCAGTTATTGTTAAAAAAGTGCTTCTAAACGCTTCTTTTGCTGTAGAATTCGTTGTAGAAGGCGGTGTCACAAGACTTGCATAAGAATCAAAAGCGTCTGACCATTTATTTGCTGCATCTTCAAATGAACTTGGAAAGTCTACAAAACCTGAATATTCTTTATCAAAAATTAAAGATAGTTTATTTTTTAATATGTCTGTAACTAAAGCCATTAATCAAGATTTGAAATTTGAGAAAGTATATTATCAAGTCGCGCTTTTATTGCACTAAATTGAGACGCATTTATAGGCGTACCGCTTGGACCAAAAGCTGTAGGTACAGTTAATGCTGTTATTGCGTCAAATGTATCACTCAAAATAGATTTTAATGTATTACCTAAAACCATAGGTTCTTTGCCTTCATTATGGTTAATCTTGTCAGATTTTATTTGAATCTGTCCGTCTTTTATGTTTATTTCGTTTTCAAATTCATCAATGTATGTTAAACCTTTTTCGCGTTCATAAGTAATTACAACTTTATCTTTAGAATTTTCATCTAAAACATGTAAGCGTATCATTTTATCAGACACGATTCTAACTTCTTCAGTAGCATGTATTTTTGCAGTACCTTTTACATAAACAGAATATTCACCTTTTTTATTTGCATCAATTAAATTAAACTTCATTTTGCCGGGTGTTGCTCCACCCATAACTGATACTTCATAAATAGCTTCCTTTGTTTTAATACTTACATCAATATGATTCCCACCGTTTTCACGTGAAACATTATATTCGCCTTCATTATTCAAATAATACTCGCCTTCACTTTTTAAGCATGCAACAATTACAGGTTTATTATAAGGTTCAATATTTACCCATACAACAGGACTTCCAAATTCACCTTTTTGTTTTGGAAATTCTATAGTTTTCATTATTTCTTTATCGACTGATACATCAAAAAAGTACCCGTAATGAATACCACCATACAACGTTACAGTATGACTTCTATAACAATCCTCAACAAACTGATCTCTGTCTATTTCATCAGAATCTAATATTGTTATCCAACCAATACCGGCAGAACCATTTCCTGTAAGCCCTATTGGGCGAATTGTATCATCAATTGTGAACATTTTATTTTTTTGTAGTAAATTTAAAGTTAGGACTAAATTGATCTCTACGAGTAAAAAAAGCAAAAACATTTTTATTTACACGCCACAATGAATTACTTGTTGATTGCGTTTCAGTTTTATTAACAGTAGGTTTATTTTTATCTTTAATTGCATCAAATTCGCCTTCAAAATAAATATCAACCCTTCGATTTTTTAATCTGCCTAAAGGCGTTTTATTATCTGTTACAGGTTTTGTTTCACCATCACTTCTTATTTTTAATCTATCGATTAAAGTAGCATCAAACTGATACTTTTCACTATATTTTTCAACGATAATATCACGAACTGTAATAGCACGATTTTGACCTAAAATAATATTATAATCAATACTTGCTATTTCGTCACAATTACCTACAAGTTCAAATACTAAATTTGGATATTTGTTTAAATAATCAACAATTTTATCACATGCTGCAAAATTTGCATCAACTATTGCTTTTGTAACTTTTAACTCATCGTTACTATTAGGATCTGCACTTGTACCTAAAAATAAATCGCCACTGTTTATTTCAAGACCTCTACCCTCTTCAATATCTGTATACGGAAATACATATTTATCTTGATTAAAATATGCAACATGTCTATCAATATTTGGTGCGTCTTTTGGCTTTACCCATGTATCGTTCGCAGATTGTTTATTTTCATATTGCGCAGGACCATAATTTATTAAATTAAAATATGAGGGTGTATACTGATCTTCAATCTCAATATCTGCATACATTGCAACCATCCCTCTTGATACTTGTAATACAGTTGTTCTATTTAAAATACCCTCAGCAGATTGAAATGTTTGCGTAACAGAATCAACATAAAAGTATTCGCCTGTTGGTTCGTAAAATATTTTCATACCACGTTTAAAACGTCTATCACCTCTTATAGTAATAGTACCCTTTCGTGTAAAAGGTAAATATGAATGAATATCAATCATGAACTGTAAATCTTTTTCAGCTTCCTTCAATAATACTTTACCTGTTTCCTTAATAAATGTAATATAATTTGTTGTAACACTAAGAGGTTTAGAACCCCACAATTCTGCGTATTCAGGAAAAAATACTGCAGATAAATACTGCCATATTTGCTGCTCGCCGCCTATATAATTACCATTTGGCTCAAGTTGAAACCAAGAATATACTTCATCATTATTCCAAGAAAATGAATCAGAAAAAACTTGTTCATCTTTTATTGTTATTGTAGGCAGCGATAAAAAACTTTGACGTGTAAATGGCGGTTTTCTTGCAACAAAATAATATTGATCACCATACGTATCACCAAAAAACTCAACAAAAGGTTTTTGGCATAGTTTTTCAAAAAATGAAAAAAGACTACCAGTTAAAAAAGATACAGACGCATCATTTATTTGTCTATCTTTTATCTCAGGGTCAATTACCATTTTAATTATTCCCCAAATACCGGGTGCTTGATAATCTGTAATTTCAACTTCCTGCGTTACATTTTCAAGATTTTCAGTAGCGCTTTCATTGCGTTCTGAATTAATAACTACACCCCAAAAATAATCAACTATTTTTCCAGCATTTGTTTCATGTTTTGCATACGCAGTTGGGTATTTTGATTTTTGTACTTTTTGACAACATTCAGCGCAAGAAAAACTTTCACGATTTTTTATTGAAAACAATCCTTTATTTTTATTTCTACCGTTAAAAAAAGATGTTGCAGCAAATTCTGCATTATCAATTTCTGCTACAGTACCCCAACCCATTGAAGGCCTTTGCTGAAACAATCCACGACTATCTAAATCGCCTGTACCTAAATTTAATAACGCACTTTCTTGCATTGCAGCCATTATGCCTATTTTAGCATCACGCTGAGTACCATTTAATTTTTTACATGTATTAATAATTATAGATGCCCAATATAATTGAGTAGAATTTGCTATTTTTTGTATTTCAGGGTCAGTTGTAGAAATATCTGTAAACGTTATTGATAAATCTGGTACTATTGTATTTTTACCGTTCTTTTTTACCTGTTTTAATGCATACCCATATAAATATGGTGCAGGGTCTACGCGCTTACCGTTTTCCCATACTTCAAAATGTAAATGCGGCCCTGTAGAAAAACCTGTTTTACCAATTGTATTACCTGTTAAAGCTATTACAGCACCTGCTTTTACTTTTTCATTTTGCTTTACAAGAAATTTATCTAAATGTAAATATCTTGTCATAAAACCTTCACCGTGATCTATTTTTATTGTATTTCCACCGCCGTCCATTTCTGGGATAACTTGTATAACTGTGCCATCATGAGGCGTCCTTACAGATGTACCTATAGGTGCAGCAAGATCAATTGCAAAATGATTACCTGAACCACCATACGCTTTAACTCTCCATTCATGCTGACCAAATGTGTCAGTAGGCGTGCTAAACCAAGGTTGTGGTAATATACGAACGCCAAAGACAGCATTTTTTATTTTTCCCATTTTACTTCTTTTTTACTTTTTCTTTTTTAAATCTTGTACGCTTATCACCATAAGATTCAAATAAATCATCAGGACAAATTTCAATGTTTGCAAGTGTTTTAATTAAAAAATCAAGTACATTTGAAATTGTTCGCGCAGTAGGATTCCACCAACCTTCAATTACACCTGTCAAAATAAATCTTGAAGCAGAACCTTGTTGTATTGGATATTTACTACCATAAGCATTCAAACCATCACCGTGATTTTCATCGACGTTTTTAAACACGCCTGATTGAGAATTTGGATTAGCGTATGAATTTACAAAGAAAAATGTTCCATCATCAAGTATTAATTTCATGCAATCCCTACCACTTATCGAAATTGATACATCATTTATATCAGTAGATACATCAATTGAATCAATTAAGCCTATCATATCAAATACTTCACCATTTAAAGCTTCAGGGTCAACATATAAATCATTTATGTATATATTTCTTTCAACTTTTAATCTTTCAAATTTAATAAAAACAATATCGTTAACACTAAAACCTACAGTACCTATATTAATACTGCGAATACTATTATCAGTTGAACCAAATGACTGTCCAGAATATATATTAGCTATATTCTGATGTATTTCGTCAGCTTTAAAAACACGCTCAATAAGTCCGTCATCTTTAATTATTTTATTCTGATTTGTAGTATCTATTTGCCAACCACCTTGTAATGCAGCATCATTTGCGTTTTCATTTTTCATAACTTGAGGTCGCATCGGTATGGGAGGTATTACAAAATCAAAATTTCCGCCTGATTCTGATACATTTATTTTCAAATCTTGAATAAAATCTGTGATATTAACTATAGTACCACCTATTCTATCTGCTTGAACTTTTGAACGTTCAAAACTTTTACTCCAAACCCAAACTGTAACTTCAGGATACGTCTTTGCAACATTACTTGTAATATAATCTGTATTATTAATAAGACTTTTTTGCGCTTCAGATAAAAAAGCATCAAAATCTTTATTTTGAATAAATTCAGATTCTACAGTAATTAGATTTGTTGTTGTTTTATCAATAGTAACCCATAGTGTTGCTGGAGGATATATTTGTGTATCTTCTTTTATATCGTCAGACGTATTTAAACCTAAATCTTTTTTTTGCTGTTCTGTATATGCAGCAAACAATGCGTCACGATTTTTAATTTGAGTATGAGGGTCAGCTTCATTTAAAAAATCATCAGCTGTTATATCAACAATTTTTTCAGCATCAAATAGCTGTTTAATTGTTTTAATTTCATTATCTCTATAATGTATTTTATTATACTTTGCCATTTTTTATTTTTTTGCGCCCGGTATTCTATTTTTATCTGCAACATTTATATACCTAATATCAACAGGTACAGCGCCTGTACCAAAAATACTTGTCATAAAGTTTTTAAGATCTTTACCTAAACTACCAGCTTCTTTTTTCATATCTGCCCAAACAGTTTGTGTAAAGTTCACATTATCGCGCACTATGTTAATTGCATTTTCAATACTTGCAGCGCCACTGTCACCGAGACCCTTGCCAGCCATATTCTTGAATATTTCTTCATTATTAGCATTTTCAATCCATTTCTGCCTCATAGACGGCGTTAAACCGGGCATCATAGTTTTAAAAGTAAAATATTCATTTTGTCTATCACCACCAGCATATTTTTTCATGCCTTCCATAAACGAACGCATATATTTGGGATCTGTACCTTCTTCTACAATTCTATTTAATGCAGCCTGATCACCTCTTAATTCAGGATGTGCTTGAGCTGCCCACTGGTATTTTAACAACATTGCGTTTTTACTTCCACCTTCTCGCATTGCATTCATTGTGCCTTCAATAAAATCACCAGCACGTTGATCCTTGCCTTCACCACCTAATTTTTCAAACGCAGTCATTAAACCTAATATTTGACGATTATCAAAACTTTCTTGACGTGATGTAAAAGATCCTTGCAATCTATTCATCAAATTAGCTTTTTCATTTGCTAACGTAAAATCTTGAGCAGTCATAGAACCATCTTTTATTGCTGTCAATACATTAAGCATTTCAACAATATTTTCAGATGTTGTTTTTGAATATCTTTCTTGACGTTCGTAAGCTGAAAGCTGTGCAACATTATTTATTCCATAACCTTTTTCCATAGCAGTTGCCGCTATAGCATTCTCATCAGTTGCTGAAAACGATCTACCTGCACCAAGCGCTAATTCTTTTCTTTTATTTGCATAATCAATAGATTCTTTATAACCATAAATTGACCAAGGCGTTTGGCGAATTTGTTCATCAATAGCAAAACGATCGCCATACGCTCTAAAAGGCGTAAGTGTAGATATTGCAGTGTCACGTTTATTTCCAGACGAAACAGAACCACCTATGATTGCAGCAATTGCAGCAGCTGCAATACCATACGGACCCATTTTACTTAATAACATCATCATACCTGTCGCACCACCTTGAGGATTACCTGCGGCAAATGCTTCAGTTACATCGCCAGCACCCATTAAAAAACCAGCAAGACCCATTTTGCCGCCACCACCCATCTTTTTACCAATATCTTTATTAACTCGATCAAGCTGTTTGTTTATATCTTTTAATTCTTTGTCAGTTGTTGCTCCCATTCGAGCATCCATTAATGCAGAACGTTCATCAAACAATCCGCCTAAAATTCCTTTTTTCTTTTTACCACCAGCACCACCAAATTGCGTTTCCTCTGTATCGCGTTGAGCTCGAGTAACTTCGTCTTTTGTTTGAGCATCTTGTTTATCAATTAACTGCTGAATTAACTCATTTGTTTTTGATGTATTTTCAGCAATAGCTTCACGTTCTTCACCAAAAGTACCAACTTGTTCCTGTTGATAACGCTCTTGATGTTTTTCAAAATCTGTATCAGACATTAAACCTTGCTGATGTCGTTGCTGATATTCTTGATGTTCAAGCATATTTGCTTTTCGTACACCTTCAAATTCGCGGCGTATTTTTTGTTCTTCTTGCCGCTGTATTTGTCTATATTGACTAATCATTGAAGCAACATCTTGCGCTTTCTCAGACACGCCAGCGCCTGCGCCACCAGATACTGATGAACTACCCGCTTGAGTATTAACGCGATTATTTTGCCGATTTATATCATCAGCTACTTCGCGTATTTTATTTTTTGCATTTTGTATGTTGACATCAACATCAATCCTTGTTACTTTCGACATTTGGTTTGGTGTTATATTTATTTATATCGAGATTTTTATACTCTTCATCAATTTCTTTTTGTGACATTTTTGCACTTTTTTCAATATCAACAGCACCATCTTCTTTAGCACGTATATCGTCAATATATTCCTTAACTAATTTTTGTTCTTGTAAATCAGTAACCATTAAAATAAAATTAGTAGCCCTGTGTTCTGGGCTACCAAAAGGTATATTGTATTTTTGTCTGTAAAAATAATCAAATGGGTACTGTTGTTCCCATCTGATAATGAAGTCAGTTAATTCGTCTTTAAAACTTTTTTTTTATGTCGATTATTCTTCGTCATTGCCGAATTTTCTTAACTCTTCATTTATTTCATTAAACCAAGGAAAAAACTGTTTTTTGTATGCAGTTACAAGTTTTTTTGCAACAAAAGGATCCATCTCAGTATATGTTTTAATATTCAACTGATCCTTTATTTCTGGTATTAATATTGAAAACGTTGCAATTGTATCAGCAATATCGAGTGCTTCATTCGCAGTTCGCGTATTCATTTTAACAAGGTCGCCGTATGTACCGTTTGTTAATGCTGATTTTAATGATTCAATATCAAGAATTTGTCCAATGCTTGGATAATTGATCATATAATCTTTGCCAGTAATTTTAAGTTTTATTGACTTTTCCATCGATTTTTTATTTTTAAAATTTGTCTGTACCTATAGATTGCATTGCTTTTTTTGCTTCTTCTCTTGTTTTATAGTAATGTTGTTCGACTACTTCTTTTTGTTTTTAAAATGTCTATGCTCAAAATGATGAAGTTTATTGCGCGCCTCTGTATGTTCAGAAGTCGTTAAATGCGAATTATGCCCGGCATAAATAGGTTTACCTGTAGTTGTGTGTCCAATTATTTGTCCACCTCGACTACCTTCACCACCTTTTTCAAAATTGTTGTCTTCAATACCAAACGATTTCAAAATATTATTGCCGCGTTCTGGAAGCTGTATAAATTCATTTTCTTTCATAGCTGAATGTTTTTATTATAACGGAAATAGAATCGGCGTAGTGTACTCAAAGTCAGCATCTTTCCCGCTTATCTGAGCTTCCTGAATATCAAACCCTTCTCTTGTAATAAAACATCCTTTTACAGATGCAAAAATTTCAAGAGATGAAGGTATAATACCTGTAACAGGATCAGGTGGACCTGCGGGTACTTTTTTCATGATGTCAACTTGAACGCCATTTTCTTGCAATAGCACAGTATCAACAAATTCATCAAGCGTATTTACTTTTCTTACAATTGCAGTAGGCAACTGAGATTTGTCAAAAGCAATATTATAAAAACCACAAGATAAAGTGCCTGACCATTCAAGAGCAGGTAATTCATCTGGCGTTAACATTCCTAAACCTGTTACGCGACCACGACGAATTGTTTCCTGTATTCTTATTGATTTCATCTTACCAACGGCAACGCCATTAACTTTAATGACTGCCAGAGGTGCTGTTAAAACTTTTTGTGCCATTGTATTTTAATATTAATTGTTTTTAATTTAATTATGCAGATAAATTAGCATCCAACATAAAACCTGTAACAAAAATTTTATTTAAAGGACTGTTTGGTACGAAGTTATATGTTACGTTATATGTATCTTGAATTTGCGTTACAGCAACATTGCTGAATTTTATAATCAAATTGTCTTGAAGTTTTGTTGCAGTTTTAAAATGCAAATAACCTTCAACAAAAGCTTTAACATCAGCAGGTGAACAAGTATTCAAATTCCCACCAACAAAAATTGGGCGCATATTAAGAATAAGTTCTTTATTTAACTGTTCAGCAACTCTCATTATTGAAATTTCAGCAGATGTTCCGTTTTGATTAATCATTTGAGTATTTGCCTGCAATGAATTAATACCTTGATTTACAACGTAACCTAAATTAGGCACGTATCTTGTATGCAAAATTCCAAGCTGTAATGCAGCTTCACGTTCTGTTTTTGTAAGTATATGTCGCCACTGTGAAGCGCGTAATGTTTTGAATGTTAAAGGTGTTTGAGGCATTAAACCCGCAAGGCGACCACAAACTAATGCAGCGTGATATAATGCTGATTTTGATTTCTTTTGTATTGAAAATGGTACATCAATTTTAAAACCTGAATGAGCAACGATTGCATACGGAGAATCAAATGTTTGAACAGCAGTAACTGACTGCGAATATGTTGCAGAATCATCGCCACCGCCAGCAACGAGGAATTTTTTAAATTCAGCTTCTTGTGAAATATGATAAAGTATTTTAACAATAGAAGCATTTACAGCGTTTGAACCAGATTTTAAACTTAAAACAAATGTATAATCAAGTTCTCCAATTTTACTTAGTACATTATCAAGATCTGTAGTACCATAGGTTGTTGAACCGCCTGCTACAAGTTTTAATGTAGAATTTGCTGTATAATCAGCAAGAACAACAGCGCCTGTTCCTGCTTTTATACACGAAGCATCTTTTTGAAAGCGGGCATTAAACGACGGATCTGTTGCTGCCCAATCTAATAGCGTTTGAATATTATTAAACTCAGGTGATTTTGCTATTAACATTGGCGGGCAGTCATCGTACGCAACACCGTCATAAGGATCGCCATCGCCATCGACGCCTTTATATGTACCTTCATAAAATTCAATAAACCATTTTGTTGGGTCAACAATACCAACCTTCATCAAAGCACCAGCGCCTGTTCTTACTTCAGTATCGCCAAGTGCGCCAAGTGCACCAACAACGCCTTCGTTTTTATAATTAACTTTAAACGTTCCACCGTTTGCTCCACCACCTGTAAAAGTATATGTAAGCGAAGATTTTGTAGTTGTTGCTGCGCGTACTAAACTAACTTGTGGAGCACCTGCTGCGCCATTTGCTGGTATAAATAGATATTCAGCAAGATCCCAAAGTAAACCACCGCGAACAAAACTTCTAAAATCAGCAAGTGATGTAAACGTATATACCGAATTGAGTCCTGAAGCAAGATCGCCTGTTATTCCAGAACCGCCGCCATAACCTGCACCCTCACCAGTATCAATAATGAGTACATTACCTGTTGACATTGGTACTGGATTGATATTGACGTTTGCTTTTATTTGTGAATAAACGCCCGGTTCAATAATGTTTTTGCCGCCGAATGTTACTACTGTTGCCATTTTATTTTGTTTTAAATTTTACTTCTTTTTTATTATCAGTACCTTCATCGGGCAATTTTTCATTCATGTCGTGAAAATTAAAGTCAGGTTTTAGTATATCATTCCATTCTGATTCAGAATGATCTTGTCCTTTGTATATTTTATTTGCAACAAAAGAATCTCTTGTGCTAAAACCGTGCGATTGTGTAAATTGATCTATATTCATGATGATACAAATTTAATTAATTACTAAGTTATGTGATATAAAACACGAAAACTTTTAATAAAACTTTCTTCCTGTATAGCAGGCACTGTCTGTTCATAACAGAAATTTATCCCTATACCTCTGATAAATAAATGTGGCGGTACTAATTCACTATTAATTTGTAAATCTTGTCCAGATAATTTTGGGTTCCTAATTCCATTAAATTCAATGCTATCAAAAATACCTATTAATACAGATTTTAATAAATGATAAATACATAACACTTCAAGTGAATTATCGCTTGTGATAATACAATTATATTGTACATCAAACATTCGTGTATAAGTTTTATGAAATGTTTTACTGTCAGTGCTTACAATGTCTTCTTGATAACCTTCATCTACACCAATACCATCAGCACCAGTTGATTCTTGAGGCATTGAAATATGTATTGTAGGTAATGCTGCTCGTTTAGCGTCAAACATTAAACGTGTTTCAATTTTTCTTGGATGATCATTGTCTCGTAAAAAAATATCCTTAGACTGTTCTAAAAAATTATATTTTCCATACTGATTACTACCAAACAGTTGATATAATATTGTTTCAGCTTCAATAAGATGCGATTTATAATCAACTTCAACAACTTTAAGTGCTGTTTCAATTATTTCAAGTACTTTTATTTCTGGTATTAGTATTTGCATTTTAATATCCTATTGCTAATAAATATGTATCAACTGTTCTATCAGTAATTGTACTAACATTTGTTTCCTTAATTGCATGTTCTGCAAAATTCTTTGCAGCAATTCCTTTATGGATCCACGACATCGGGTCTGAATTTTCAGATATTCTACGAAAAGTAAAATAACTGCCTTGTGTTGCGTTTTCATATTGTTTTTGATTGCGTATCATGCCTTCAAAAATAGGTCCCTGATGTGTATATTCGGGATATGTTGTTCTTGTTTTTATATCAGAAAAACCTGGGCGTGATAATGGTATTCTATACTGTGACGGTATTTTTGAAAAACCTAAACTACCACCAGATTGAATATTTTTATTTGTATTTAAAGCTGTAACTGTAGGTCGCAATCTTCTTACTAAATTATAAATCTCGACAGGCATTTTACTTGCCATTACTTCTGATTCGCCAATTGCACTCGGCGTTGCCCAACGAAAAGGAATTGTAATAAATCTTACACCATTTTTACCTATTTTTGCACTTTGTGAATTAAGCATACCTGCTTTCATGTCAAAAGCACCAACGCCTTCTTCAATCATATTAGGCAATTCACCTGTAAGCTGAATATATTTATGTGTTGAACTAACAATGCCAATATTTAACGCATTTATATATGCTTTTCTTGTTTTATGTAAACCATTCATAGCTGCAGTTTGCCAATTATGGAATATTCTGTCTGTAACTGCATCAACAATTATTGAACCCAATTCTTCAACTTGCAATTGCATTAAATTAAATTCAGCTTGCAATTCTGATAAATCAACAGATATGGGTATTTGTGGCATTATATTTTGTTTTTCTTACAATTGCAATTTTGATCGTGTACGCATAATGTTGAATATGAATTATCATAAATCAAATCGCCATTATAGTTTTGTCGATCTAAAACGTAATGTGCTCTTCTGCCTTGTGCTGAAATAGGCATTTGCGTAAATTTATTACCTTTTGCCTCTGCAGTAGGTGTTGTTATTACATCACGTTTCAAATCAATTACATAATACTGCGGTGCATGCACGTATCTTAACGAAAGTGTCATATCATTTAAAACAGGTTCACCATTTAAAATGAATTTAGTATCAAGAATTATTTTTTCACCAGAAATTGTATAATCAGAACCATTTGACAGTAAAATGAGTTTTTCAGTACTTGATCTGAACATAAATACTTCTTGTATTGCTTTTGGCGTATAATCTAAGAATGCAAACAGTATGCCTTGATATATTTTAGGGTATGCAGTTTGAGAATACAAAGATTCGCCATCTAACGCTGTTATTCTGTCCATAAAACTTAACTTGTCAATATCGCGTACTGTAATATTGACATTTCCCATATTGACTTCAGACCAATCCTTAAATGCAGTTGTTTGATTTTGAGATGATAAAATTGCTTTTGTTTGAACTGGATTGATGAATATCCAGCCAGAACCACCACAGTTTTTACAATTACTTAAATTATCGCCACCCTTACTTTTACAAGGGCAGCACAAAGCTTTTTCAATGATTACATTATAACCATGTGTCCATATTAATACATCAAAATCATTTTTTTGAAAATATACTTGAGGCGTTAATGTGTTAAACGGCGGCGATGAGGGTGTTATTTGCTTTGCCATCTTAAAATGAACTTACTGTAAAACCCTTGTAATAATTATAAATTCTTTCTTTTAAACCATTCTGATTGTTTACGCCATTCATCATTTCCAAATAACCTTTTATACGATTGCCATAACCTGCTGAATGAGCAGATTTTGACTGACTTAATCCGTCAATACCTATTGATTGGCTTGAAAGTCCGGGTACACCTAATATTATATCACCCATAATATAAAATATGTTGATTGCTGCAAGCATACCAATGAAATTTAATAAATCATTTGGCATTTTACAAAAACCTGTTACATATTCTACAGACCAGTAATTTGGTACTTGTGCTGAATAAGTAAGTGCAATATGTGGAGTCAAACCTGTGTATACTACTTGGTGTGCAACAGGTGCGTTTGTTGAGGGCACAAGATAAATATGTCTATGATATAATTCATCATCGCTTGTTTTTCTTGAATCAAGCCATTCAACAGGGTACGATATTTGTTTTGTTGAACCTATATAACCATCTAATACTAATGCTTGAACAACAGGGTATGTTGTACGCACATATCCCCAAGCATACCAATCATTTCTTATAAAATCTTTTTCCTCTCTGATTATTTGACGAAGCAGTTTTATATTTAACCATTTTTCAACTTCCTCTTGTGCAGCAAGGATAAATTTTTTAATTGTTTCATAAGAAATAGTAATGCCTGCTGGGTCTGTTAATTTAATCCCATAGAAATATGTTTCAATAAGTTCCTGTGGGCTTATAACTAATCCTGTAATTTTGCCAAACTTAGTATTAAACGTTATGTCGGGCATGATTATTCTTTAGTTTTTTCAACAATATATGCAATAAGTTTTGTTTTGTTCAGTTTTTTCCATTCCTGCTCAGGTAATTTTGCATCAATAGCAATTTTCTGCAATTCTTTAATTGTCATTACAGATAAAGTGTCTTCAGTAACTTCTGAAGCTTTTTGTTCATGCTGTTTTTCCAATGCATCAACAAATGGCTTATTTGGTTTTGTATCAGCTTTAGATTCATTCTCACCGCTTGTTTTGTCTTCAGATGTATTTTCACCCAAGATTGTGATTGACGCATCTTTTGAAACAACTAACAGCGCTTCAGATTCTGTAACTTCAGCGTTACAATCATTATCGAAATTAAGTGTAACACCGCCAATAACGACTTTTTGGTTTTTTCTGTGCAATTTTGATGTTGTGATTTTCACGATTTTAATTTTTAAATGTTTATGTTATGATCTTTTATTTTTAAAAAGAACGGGAGCCCCGGGTATGAAACCACTACGAACTCCCGTTACTTTAAGGCAGAATTAATGCTTAGGTCAAATCGCGGCCGATATTAATGAAACGAACCATTTTCTTTGGTGCGTATAGCATCGGCGTTCCATACATCAAAATCATAAACCTTGTTGCAGGTGACAGTGTCGCAAGGTCCATCTTCATAAGAGGCGCAAGTTGTTTAAACGAATAAACTTCTTCGTCTGATTGAAGCAGTAATGCTTGCTGACATCCTGGAAGCCAACGATTGATGTCAAAAATATGTCCTGCACCGCCTCCATCATAACCTGTTGCTAACTGAGCTGTTGATACTTCAAAAATTGGATAAAGCTGAGTTGATGCAAGAGGCGTTGTAGGATCCATTTGTGAACGATAAACAACAAATCCTGTTGCAGGGTTTACACCAGCGCCGGCAATGAATTGTAAATCAGCAGCATCACCCGCAGCAACTGCAAGTAAATTGCCAGCATTCATTACACAAAGAGCAGATTCACCAAATCTGTTTTTAGCAGCAATTGCATAAAAATAATCGCCTGCGTCAGCTGCTGCAAATTTTGATAATGCATATACCGGCGAAGCTGTTGCAACTTCAACAGGTGTTGCTGGAGCATAACCGTGTGTTGCGCCATCAGTTGATTTACGCGGAGGATTTGCATTCAGAAAAATATCATAACCAAGGTCAATTTCACCATATTGGGACTGGAATTTTTGAACGCGCTGTCCCATAACTCCGGCAGTTAATGCGGGTGTATTTGGCTGGATGAATTTTGCTTCATAAAAAGCTTTAACAAAATCTGAAAGAACAACAGGCGGAGCCATAAGCAAATTTGCCTGTCCGTAGTTTGAGATAATTGACAATGCGCCGTTTTCAATGTCTTTTTCTCTCAAGTTTTTGCCGCGTAAGTCAATTACGACATCGCTTGCCATATATTCGGCAAATGTTGTGAAAGCGTTTCTTTGCTGAGCATAATAACCATTGTATTCCTGCGGAATAATTGAAGCATCGCCCAACATAAGAGCCCTGTCAGCTTTTCTCAATAAAAATAATGTACCATTTTTAATTTCCTGCTGGATGATTGAACCGATATGCGTTTTTACGAGCTGCATCGGATGTGAAACGATTTTTGTTACACCCAGAAATTTCACGATTTCAGCCCTACGTATGTACAGCGAATCTTCTTCACGCGGAAGTTCACCTTCATTTGTAAATACACCGGCTTCTGTACCGTATGATGCCAACTGATTGAACTCTTCAACAGTATTGTATGCAGCCAATTTTGGTACTCTTTTCCAGAAAGCAATATCAGATTCCTTGAAAGTAATTATTTTGAGAGTGTTTTCCAACGACTCAACTTTCAAAGGTGCACCCGAAGCGGTTGTGAGATTTGCAGTTTCACGGCCTGTGATACTACCTGCATCCAACGCTTTTGATAATTCAGCAAGTTGTTCAGGCGATACATTTGCGCCATCAAACAACGCCTGTCCGTCATAATTTCCGTTTTGATAATCCTGTAAGCTTACGCCTAAATTACTTGTTAATGACATGTTTGTGTTTGTTTTGTTTTAACGATTATTAAAGTACGATTATTAAAGTACGATTAAAATATTAATCTGTAATAAGTATATTATTATTTGTATACAGATCTGTTACAACAGCTTTTGATAATGTGCCTGTTGCTTCAAACGCCTGCATTGCGTCTGCATAAAAATTATTGAGTTCGCCTTTTTCGATACCTGACTTGCTCAATAAGATATTACTGACCTGCTGACGGTTGCGTGAAACAGAAAGTGTTGTTTTACCTTTATTATTTTCATCATCAGGACCGCCAAATGATTTTTCAATAGCGTGCGCTTTTACAACAGATTTTCTTACACCGGGTTGATTTTCAAGATTTTGCAATCTTTCTTCAAACTGCGATGTAAATGATTTGATAAGCCCTGTAATATCAGAAATACCTTTTTCAATATCAAATGTATCAGCTTTCTTTATTTCAGTTTTTTCTTTTTTACCCAAAATATAATCAGCGCGATCTTCAACTTTCTTTAGTTCTTTAGGGTCAACTTTATCAGTGTCGGGCAACTTATCGTTACCTAAATCTTCTTTCTTGTCAGTAGAATTGTCTTCAACTTTTTTTGTACCGGCAGCTTTTTTAAGCTTTAAATCTTCAAGTTCAGCTTCTTTTTCCTTAATGGCTTTTTCGATTTCATCGTCATCATCGTCATCATCCTTTTTTTCCTTTTCTTTTTTGTCTTCAGCGGCGTCTTCTTTTTTGTCAAGGAATTTATTGTCTTCAATGTTTTCAGGTTTTTCGTCTTTACTTTTTAAAAGTTCAGTTTCATCAACGGAAATACCTATATCTTGTAATGCTTTTACAAGTTCATCGAGTTTAATTTCTTTTGCCATTGTATTTGTGTTTATTGATTTTACGATTTTATTAGTTAATTCAAAATCATCAGTTGCTTTTAAAATTTCATTAAACAAAATTGATTTATTTAACTGTACAAATTTATGAATATTTTGTTTTTCCTTATCAGAATTTTCAGATATTTTAGCATCATTTTGCAAAACCTTTAATTTTCCTTCAACATCGACGGGCGATAAAATTCCTGCATTTGCAGTATCAGTTGCTTTTGATAATACCTTGATATTATAATTTGAATCTACAGTGATTCTTTCGCCATTTGGTTTTGTTATATCAATTATTAATGTATTCCCACCATTTGCGTCCAAAGTGCTCTCTAACTCTACGATTTCAGGCTCAAACTCGGTAAAACGTCTGCCTTTGATAATATCAACGAGCGTTGCAGCATTTTTTGGCGTGGGCGTTACTGCTAAGCCTGTTATCTTAGCTTTAAGTATGCGTTTAAATAAAGGACTATTTTCGTCATCAGAACCACGCTCTGTTGCTTTACCCTCTATTGAAAAACCAAGCCGTCTTTTACTTTTTGATTTTTCAAGATTTTTTGCAAGATCATATACTTGGTGCGCAATTTTTGAATCATTATATAATACACCCTCAACATATAACCCTTCATTGCGAATTTCTGCTTTTGTTGGTTCACCTATAATTGCTTCAGGTTTATCTTTAGATTGATGATGCCAGTTGATAAAACCGTTTTTTGTAAAATAACTCAAATCAAAACCTGACGGATCAAGTACTTCACCATCACTATCAGTATCAGTTGTTGAAGCAATACCAGCTATTTTCATAACTTCATTGCCGTGCTCGTCTTTTGCCTTTTCAATTTCAAAAGGCACATAAAACTTAAATATATTAGATTCTTCCATTTCTTATTAAAATTTGTCTTATTTCATCCTCAGTTTTATTAAAAAGTGCAGTTACCTCTTCCATTGCAAACTCATAAGAATTATCAATCCAACATGACCACGTTCTTAATATTGCCTCTTCTTCATCCCAATCATCTTCAACGAGAGGTTCATAATTTTCAATAGCACTTGGATCATCTGAGCGAATAGCATTTTCATCGCTATCGCTTTCAGGCTCTTGCTGATACTGGTTGTTGACTTGCTCTTGCATTTTTCTTTTTTAAATATTTATCGTACTTAATTGAATCTTCAAAATCTTGTCTATGTGACGGATTGTTCATATTTACAACGTGATGTCCCCAATCGTATGATCTGTCACCATTTAGATATGCAACTTTACTTGCATCTCTTAACATAGGGTTTTTTGTCCATATTGTTGACTTAAACAAAGTAGCATTAGGGTTAGCAGCTTTCCACTTATTAAATACTCTTAATGCTTCAGCTTCTTCTTCAGCTGAAATAGTATGCTGTCTACATTTTGTAATATCAATAATATCACCATCAGAACCTCTTTTATATCGCTGTACTTTTGTAATAGCTCGTTTTTCTTGTTCTTTATATACAAGTTTTCTATCGATATGTGAAATTTGATCAGTTACTTCTTGCGATACTATATCGCCCACACCTAACTCTAACTGTTCTTTTTGTTTTTTAAGTTCTTCAATTTCACCATCAATTTTTGTTATCGTTTCACGATCTTCAGGTGAATAATCTTTTTCATTAGTAACGTCAATTGGAAATTCTGCGTCTTTGTATTTTATCCATATTTTTGAATCTTCAATTTTAGCGTATTCAACATCAGGCTCCATTTCAACATAATGTGTTTTTACTTCACGTGATTGACCTGCTTTAAAATAATCTAAAAGATGTGTAGCTAATTGCACTGGTGAATAGAAAGCATAAGACGGCCACACATAAGGTCCTGATTCTAAACCAGGGTGTACAATTAAACCATCAATGCCCATTTTTTTATATTGTTCGTAATAAGCACAAAACAGTTCTTTACCTAAACCACCGCCCCAATATTTTTTCTTAGAAATTGCAAAATAAGAATGCGAAACAAGTTTTTTACACATAGGTGGTAAGTTATAATCACCACTTGCAAAAGTTCTATGTGTATGCAATACTTTTGAACCATTTTTATACGCATCAATACCAAAATTGTTTTGATTCCAATAAGCTTCCACGAAAGTATCTTCACCAAAATGTTTTAAAATTGCTTCTTTACATTCATCAAACATTTGGATTGGATTGAATGTTTTGCCATATTTCGCAAAATATGGTGAATATTTTGCTTTGATTTGTTCTTCAGTCATAGTAAGAGCATCAGAATAAACATCATAACCTTTTCTTTGAGCTTTTCGAGCAAAATCTTGCATGTGCGTTAAAAACGTAAGACCTTTTAAACGATTATCTCTATCTTCTTGACTCAATTTAAGTTTATAATTATTATCAAGATTCCAATGCTTATTATTATATTTTGGTATTGTTATTACCGCACCTTTTCTAAATACAACATCAGCACCATTTTTATATGTTGCATTTGTTGATGTTAATCGTGGTATTTCTACTGAAATTGAATTCTCAGTTACTTTTACAACTCTTAAACCTTCAAATTCAAATTTAGCTTTACTTGTCTTACCAATATATTTTACATCAACAAAATCACCAACATTTGTAATTGAATCATCTTCAACTTGTATTTTATATCTTGCAGGGTCAAGTGCTTCGTTTACAGTACGTATATCTGTATTATCAACATCTTCAGGTTGTTTACGAATTGTTCTACCACGATACTTGCTTACTTTATTTGGTGCTACCCAAAATATTTGATTGAATGCTTTACCATCACGTATAACTGTTTTATTTACAGGCACAAGTATTGCAGTTTTTGCTTTGATTATATCAAGTATTTCATTATTTAAAAAACCTTGTGTCTTAGCAAGTGCAATTGTAACAATAGCTTTTTTAAATGTTTTATCATCAATATCAACGTTTTTAGTCATTTTCAACTTATTCGACTGTTTAATAAGATCATCAGCTGGTAAGTTTATTTTATAACACTCAACAGGACTATTTTCATTTTGTAATTCAAGCGCTGCTGCCCAACGATGATGTCCATCAAGTAAATAATTATCGTCAGATATAATGTATTTTACTTTTTTAGGTTGCTTATCACTATTTTCATATTCAGAAATAAAATGCAAAATTTTATCTTTATCAAATTCATTTTGAGACGGTTTTAATTGATTCAGCTTTCTTTTAACTGATGATACACCAACCTTATCATCAAAATGTTTTATAAATTCAGTAACATTATCAGGATCAACTTGTGGCATTTCGTGACGCTTCTTATTTAACGATTTTGAAATTTTACTTTCAAACTTAAATTTTTTCTCAGCGTCTCTGAGCGTTTCTACACGTTCTGCAATAGCTTTTGATAAATCACACGATAATATTTTATAAGTTGAATAGAGAGCATTTAATTCAGCAAAATGAGCATCTTCTTGAACACTCTTAACAATATTATCTTTTAATGGCTCGATATATGTCGCATAATGGTTATGTAAATCATCAACTTGAGATTTATATAACTCAAAATCGTTTACTTTTGAATGTAAAACGTCAGTATCGCGAAATACTTTATCTTTTATTGCTGAAATAATTTTATTTATCATACTTCTATAGTTGAATTACCTACAGTTACTCTTACGCGTGAAGTTCTTTGTACTTTACGTTGATATTCTTTAGGTTTATTAAAATCCTTAGTAACAGGATCCCAATCATAATTTGAATCAACATATACAAGCATACATCTACACCACGGATGCATAGGTCCTACTACAGGCAACCATTCATCAGCTTTTCTTCCAATATTAGTACCATTTGCTTGTAATTCTGTGAGTTTAAAAACTATCGGTTTACTACCAAAACCATTTGTCAAATATAACTTAACACATTTTTTGCATGCGCTTGTAAAAACTTTTTTATAAACAAGTACATCGTCACCGTATTGATTTTTTAACTGTGCAGCTCGACCTTCTTCAAAAGCTTGAGTCATTGTATAATCTGCTATGCGACCAAAATCTCGTGCCCAATCACTCGTTGCATGTCCAAGTTTTGAAACTAAATTCGAAATTGAACCACGCTGTTGAATGTTCTGAGTAGCTTTATTTGTAATTATTTTTTCATATTGAACACGCTGCTGTTGATCAACTTCTATTAAAACTTGTCTCGTTTGTGCATTTATTCTATTGCCTAAGCCGCGTAAATCTGAAGACGCTTGTCTACGCGCAATATCATGTGCTGTTTTTTCAACTGGTGTTAAGGGTAAATATTGACCTCTTCTTAAAAATTGCACGAAGTCTTGATACGACATATTTGTTGACTGTTTATAACCAATACCAGCAGACAACATGCCCCATCTAAACATTTCATCAAAAGGCGTGTTTTTTATAGTGTTTATGCTTACACCTGCATTTTGTAGTATTTCAATTTCACTATCAGACAGCATATCAGGACCTATTTGCGTAGCAATAAAAATTATATGCTGCAAATCAATAATGCCCAATAACTGTTCTATCTGATTTGGTGTGAACATTATTTTTCTTTACTTTTATCGTTAAACTCAACATAACGGCGTTGCATTTCATTTTGAATTTCTTCCATCTGTTTTGAAACTTCACCGCTTTGAATACCTCTTGATAAAGTCATATAAACATCATCAAGTTCTTTATTTGAAAGATCTGTTAAGCTTTGTTGTTCTTTATTTGTTTCCATTTTTATCGGTTTGAACGTGTAATTACTGCTGTGATCATTTCTTCAGGGTTTGTTGTTGTACCAAATAATTCAGCTGAATCGTACATTAATGCAAATTTACTCCAAGTACGCAAATTAAAATCATCGTCTTTTATTCTTAAACCATAACGTTTTAAAAATGTAAGTGCTTTATCTCTGTTTTCTTGTGAAACTTCAATTAAATTACCTTCAGGATCTCTGAATTTTGCTTTTTTATAAATTTTTTCAAGTTTATCGAGTGTTTCCCTTTTGTTCATTGTTAAATCGATCATGTTTGAACGTGAACGTAAAGGTTGCGGAATTTTCTTATCAGGAATATTTGAAAGAAAACATATCTGACCTGTAAATCTAAATGTTCGCGGTAAACTATATACACCTGTTTTTTCACCTTTATTATTAAGTACAGGTCTTGCGCCTCTAATACCAGCGTATTGTGTTTTTAAAGATTTATCAGATGCGCCTTCCCATGAAATTGTACCATCACCAGTAGTATCAAGCGCACCTTTCAAAATGTTAACTCCGTCATCGTCGTCAAGCATAGAATCGCAATCGTCAAAAACAATACATTTGCCATTATGTTCTTGCATCATTGTAAACATACGCGTAGGTGTAACTTTACCAGATGCAACGATATAGTCATATTTATCTTTTTTCAAAAATCTTTCATTTGTTACTGGGTTTAAACCTACAATTGAATCTTCAGAATCGCCGCCAACTGCAGAAATAGGTTCACCTGTTACTTCATCAACAGCGTCAAGTGTAGGATTCAAATCACCTTTACGCATTTTCATTTTTGCAAAAACACCGTCGTCTGGATCGAGCATAGAATATGTTTTGCCAACGCCACCTGAACCATAAGCCATCATTGCACGACAACGTCTTGTACATACTTGCATGCCTAAAACTTCGTATGTTTTCCAACGTGTTTCAACTGAAATTTCTGGTAAGGGTATGTCTTCAAAACCTAATGCAATATCTTCATTATATTGACGTTCAGCTTCTGTTTCACGTCTATTACGACCACCTTGCTGTACAGTTTGTGCTTGTTGCGTACTTTCAGGTTCAGGCGTTTTCATATCATCAAACTCACCGCGTTTTTTTGCTTTACTTATATAATCAATAGTAGCTGATAAAGGCGTACCTGATACATTTACTATTTCATGTATGTGTAACCCTTCTTTAAAAAGCTCAACAACTTTAATCGATGAAGGTACGTTATCTTTTTCAAGAATTTCTTTTACAGCTGATGTTAATGATTCAGGTGTATGTTCTTTGCGTACAGATTTATATAAATGCTCATCACCAAAAATACCTAAACCTTTAAGTTTAGTTTCGCCGCCTTTTACTTGACCAACTTGCTTTGCTTCTGTTTGATTGACGTCACCCGGCTCCATTTTTATTTTTTTCTCGCCTGTAGTAACATGTACCCAACCATCAACTTCTTTACGCCATTTTTCACCACCCCAAGTACGAACCTCACCAATATCAGCTTTGCGACCTTTTTCAAGTTCGTCGACCATAGCTTTATACAAAGTTCTTTCAGAATCTAAAAACTGATTTGCAATTTTTGCTTTACGCAAAGCATTCTGCTTTCTAATAATATCGTTATCCATTTTGTTATTATTTTATCTTAATAATATTTTTTGCCAAATTTACAAATATTTTTTGTAAACAATCCTTATATTCATCTTTAAACTTTTTTTCAATCATCTCGTTTATTACAAACGGAGGTTTGTCTTTATATTGCGCTTTTTTATTTTTATTACCTTGAAACAACATTTTTTTCAATATATTGATTAAATGCTTTAACAAACGGATCTTCTGCTTTATTTATATTTTCATCATCATTACTATACTGTTTCATAAAATCTTCATAATTATCAGATGAAAATTTTTCGTTATCTTTTTGCTCAAAACCTTGATCTGGGTTTTCATTATTCATTGCAGCATTACTTTCTTGATTGCCTTCCATTTGCTGCTGTTGCTCCATTGACCATTTTTGAAAATAATAAGGGTTGAGAATTAAATCTTCTTTATCAATTTTTTCTGGTAAGTTGTATTTTTTACGAATTTCTTTAAGCGACATAAACGTGCCTGCTTTCTTAAGATCAAGTTCAACAATGTCTTTCTCATTTTCAGGACTAAGACCAACAAACCTTAATTCATAACTTTGATCGAGTGCGTTTACAACATATTTATTTAATTTATGTTCAATCAATTTTAATAAAGGCGTTAACCCTTTATCTTTTGAATATTTTAAACGCGCTTCATTGTTTCCCTCAAACATTGGATTAGCAGTTGCTGAGCCTTGCATTGGAAAACCTATTTCAGCTGGATCGATTTTATATGTTGCACAAGCAAGTTTAATTAAATATTCTTGCCATTTTGTAAACTCCATATCGCGATTTGTACGCTGCAAATCAATCCACTCCATTTTATCTGCTTCAATAACAGGTGTACGCCAAGCATTTTGTACGCCAGCAACCATACCCATCCATTGCTGACGAAATTCTTGCAGTTTAGCTTCATTAATTGAACCATTTACTTTAATAATACCTTTTGGCGCACTTCCTTGTGAAAAGAACTTACCATTATAAGTATCAGAATAAAGCATCCAAGTAACTACATTAATAATATTTTCAAGTTCAGAAACGCCATACCCGTTTAATCTAACATCTGTATAATGATTTCTGATACCAAAACATAACTCCCAAGGATAAAATTCAGCTACAGGTCTTGTTTGAAATATTTGAACGTATGACGGATAATAACCATTTATATCAATTTTATTTTTATTGCGATAATCATCATCATCATAAGAATCAGCTAATCTAAAAGTACCACCATCAACAGCAATGAATTCTTGTGGCACACCTTTTCTATTTCTTACTATTTCAAATGTAAGCTGATCAAGTTCTAATGAATCGCGCGTAATTTTTCTTAAAAAAGAATCAAAAGTATCGCCGTGCCAAGAATTATTTGAACTGCCACAATTAAGAATAAAATCAGTTATATATTCAATTTTTGCTTCATCACCTTTTGAGATTTTTTCTTCTTCTTTTTTCAAATATCCCATCTTTTTTCTAATGATAAAACCAGTGCCTCTTTCATCATAAGCTGGTTCGGAAAATGTAGCAATTTGCTCTACGCGTGTTGATATAATAGCATTCATAATAGGTGTGCGCCCCATATTTCTTAACGTATTATACGACAGCGATGTAGGTTTATCTTTAAAACCAAATTGGCGTGTGAAGTCCCAAGGGTCAAAAACATAAGATTTTAAATTAGAATCACTACGTTTATCAACATCTTTAAAATATTTTGCTGCTTCAACAATTTTATCAGGATCGTCTGAGCGCATTGCTTTTTGTAAAACAAGATTTCGTTGAACTTCAAGTTTTAATTGTAGTTCTTGTATTGCGCTTATTGAAGTTGGTAATTGTGAATTTTCCATTTTAAAAACCTAATATTGTTGCTTGTTTAACTGTTAGATTATAAATTTTTTCATCTTCAAAATTATTAATCATTGTATCAAGCATTTTTACTTCAACTTGACATTTTACGAATTTTTCAGCACATAAGTTATATTTGCGTTTTAATTCTGATACTTGTTGTACTAAATTTGGGCTCTCTAACGCTGTAGCAGAATCTTTAATGCATTCTGAATAACATTCCGACCAATTATATTTAAGTGGCATATTTGCCACTTCTATGTCATCCGTTATGTATTCATCAATTTTTTCAGTAGGTTCGTCAACAATTTGTGCTTTTAAAGCTACAAGTTCAGCTTGTTTTTGTACAATTTCAGCAGATTCCTTGCTTTTAATATTCATCAGCTTTTCTTTAATATCAAACCCTTTTTTGTTAATTGTAGTATTAGGGCTTCCACCAAATTGCCAATCAATATGTGATTTTATAATATCTTCCTGAGAGCACGCGCCAAATTCGCTTAACGAAGCTTTCTTTAACTGTAACTTGCCTTCTTTATCAAGTTCAACTTTGCCTTCTTTATAGTTACCAACGTTATCAACTACATTTGATATTTTATGTTTATCAGCTATTTTAAAATTGCCATGCTTATTTGTATCTTCAGCATCAAGTTCTGCATTCATCTGTTTATGACGCGCTGTTTTCATGTGTTCATCAAATCTACCATGATGAAAATCACTTGCGTCAGAATTACTTTCTTTATGCAGTTTTACAGCATAATCAAGATGAGCATAAGCTGCATCTTTATGATCAGCTGATGTGAATGTTGATTCGTGTTTAGCGTTTTTACGTTCATAAATCGGTTTACCAGAACGTGTATGTCCAATGATTTTACCGCCTCTTGAACCTTCACCACCTTTTTCAATATCTGTATTCATACTTTTTTGTATATTATTTGTTTTTGATAATTCAATCAATTTATTTTGCATTGCATCAAGAACTCGTTTATCAGCATTACCCAACCGCAATGCTGAACTATAAACGAGTTCTAAAAGACCTTTTTGCTCAGGTGTATATGATTTAATATTTTCAATTGATTTTGCAACATGTTCTTCAGTACGCTGTTTAACTATTTCTTTTTGCTGTTTTGCTTCATTAATATATTTATCAATTTGTTCTTGTTTTGCTTCATCTTGTAAATCACCAACTTTATTATTTACATATCTTTCAATAAAAGGATCTTCACTATATTTATGACTAACAGCTTGCTGTGCTGATGTTGCATATTTTGTAAATGACATAGGTGGCACTTGTGAAGCATTCTTTTCAAGATTTTGTAATGGTATTCTTGCTTCTGTTTTACCTTGCTCAGTATGATATTCAACTACAGCAACGTTTTCGTTTGTATCAAATTCAAGTACTTTACCAATACCTTCATTAGTACCTGTTTTATCTGTTACAAAAGTACCTATTTTTATTCTTCTTGGCGCAGTTTGAGCGTTATGCTCATTAATATGCTGTGTATTTTCAGTAATATTAGCTGGTTGTTGTGGGACTATATAACTACCATTATTAAGAACTGAAACTGTTCTACCGCTTATCTGTTTTTCAATTATTTCTTTACGAGTTTGTGCAGACATTTTCTTTATCTGACTTTGAGTAAAATTTAAGTCAGTTAGTTTTTTATTTTCGTCTGGCGTTATGTTTGACAGCGTATGATCAGCATTCTGACGCATAACAGCTTCATCGTTGTATATTACTTCATTTAAAGTATTAGCATGCTTACGATGAATCTCAGACTGTTCCTCATTACCTTCTTTTGAATAACGATGAAATTCAGCAAAATGTTCAGGTTTTGTTAATCCCATTTTAGATACTTTGCGCCACTGATTTTCACCTACTTTTTTAAAGCCATTGACAACTGTACCTATACTATTAGAATCTATTTGCTCTACAGTATTTGCTGCATTTTCTTTATCCCATACTTTTTTCAGCGTTTCTTTTAATTCTTCATCTGTAGGTGTTTTACCTGTAGCATTTTTCCAAGCATCAAACAGCGTATGATCTTCATCATCTGTTCTTGTAGATTCACTTTCATAGAATTCATCAAAACTATCATAAGCTGTCATCTCATCTTTTAAATAAGACAGCAGATCATTTAATTTTTCTTCTTTATGTTTATCTGTATCTTGTTCTGAAGAATTAGTTTTATCATGTGTGTCTTGCTGTACAAGATGACCGTGAGTTTTAACAGGCTTCCAACCAAGAGCTGTTTTTACGTTTTTACCAGATTTATCAAGCTGACCTATCATAAAAGCTTTTGCTTTTTCAATATCGCTATCAACAAAACCTTTTAAAATGTTTGATTTTTGAACTTCATCTTGTTTTTTATTTTCAAGTTTACTTTCCATTTTTTTTAATTCTGTATAATAGTTTGCAAATTCATATAAATGATCGTCAGCAATACTTTCATATACATCTTCGTCAGGTGGAAATTTATGATGTTTTTTGAAAAAATCTTTTATAAATTTTATTGTGTCAGCATGTTCTTTTTCAACATCAACACCTATTTCTTTTTCTGTATTTTCAGCTTTTGATAATCCTGCTTCACTCATTGCAATAGCAATTGCTTGTTTTCTATTTGTAACAATACTACCATCGCCTGAATGTAATGTGCCTCTTTTAAATTCAGACATTACAACGCCAACTTTTTCTTTGCCTTTCAAATGTTTTCTTTTTTCAGCACCAGCGCCTAAGACATTAGGATGCTTCATTGCTGTTTTTTGTTCAGCGTTTAGATTTTCACTTTTAAGTAAATCAGCTGCATTGCTAAATAGTTTTAAATTAAAAAATGAAAATTTAGACATTACACTTACTGTTTTAAGTATACAAATATAAATAAAAAACTCGGAGCATTTTTTAATACCCCGAGTTATTTTGTAAAAATTATTTTTTGATTTTTATCTGATAACTTTAATTATTTTACGATCAACCTTCATTTCCTTTTTACCGCCACCATCTGGCTGAACGATAATTGTGCGTTGAAAACCAACCTTACACATATAAACTTTTACAATTGTGCCTTTACAAACAATACCTTGTTTATTATTATATTCAACATACTGTCCTTTTTCAAACGGCCTGCCATCATCTTTATATTCGCGTTCTTTGCCTGTCAGAGCTTCTGAAACAACCGCTGAAATAAAAGATTTAATGATGTTTGCTTTCATTGATTTTTCAGATACCTGTTGAGCAATATATTCTTTCAAAAACTTGATTAATTCACGTTTGTATGAACCTTCAACAATTTCTTTATCAGCTTTAAGTTTTTTAAGTTCTGTAGCAACAAGCTGTTTTACAGCATCTTTATCAAAAACATCGAGTAAATTTGTGCGAGGTTTTCCTTTTTCTTTTTCAGGTGCAGGATCAAGTTTACGTTTAATTGGACGAATAATGCGTTGAAAAAAGTCCTCAGGTATTTCACAGTTTTTCTTTTGCCATTCCCCAACTGCTTTAGCAATAAGTACACCTTTTGTTTCGTTAACAGTCATTTTTTCAATCAAGCTATTAGCAATTTCGAAAATTTCTTTTTTAGCTTTTTTGAAATTGAATTCACCTTCACCTTCACCTTTTTCTTTTTTTACTTTTTCAGGCTTTGTTTTTTCAACCTTGGGCTTCTGAGCTTTTGGTTTTTCATCTTCCTTACGAGCTTTTTCGTTCACTTCATTAAATTCTTTTGAACCTTCGATGTTAGCTGGATGTGATTTGCGAACTTTCTTTTCTGTTACAGCATCAAGTACATCATGATCTTTTTTATCCTTATTTGGTAATTTTACGCCGATTGCTTCAAGTACTTCAGGCGGTGTATGTCCTTTTGGTGTTTTTGTCGGTTTTACAGATTCGTTTGTTTTAATGGCTTTGTACAAAGTTTTATTTCCTTCAGTAATTTGTTCAACTGCTTTTTCACCAATTAGTGATTCAAGAATAGGTCCTGACCAAGCAGCTGCATTTTTTGGCTGACGTTTACCTACAACGACGCCAATTTGCGATTTAGTACATGATTCACCTGTTTTTCTGAGGTATTCAAGTACTGCGACTTCATTTGCATTTAGATTTTTCATGTTTTTGAATTTTACGATTTTTTAATAACGAATGAATTATGGTACAAATATACTCAATATATTTGAATAAAGGATAATTTTTTAAAAATATTTTCGCAAAAATTTGCATTTTATCTGGAAAAGCTGATTCTACTTATAGTACAGATTAAAACTTTTTTACTTATAGTATAATAAAAACCTTTATATGTTGTTTAAATCGACAATACCTTATTATATAAAACGTGTTTTAGCCGCAAATATACGCTATATTATATATCTTGATACCAGCTGTATACAGAATAGTATCTTATACGTATTAATACGCTTTCTGCATTACTAAGTATATAAGTGTTTTAGTTTTTAATTAAAAAGAATTTAAAGCTGACAACAAAACCTCAACGCAGAATTAACAAAGATCAAGGTTTTCTTAGCTTAACACCAGATTAGAAATTACTATAATCGCCCGTATGAATAAGAGCTTTTAAGCACTGCCAAACGGGCGATTGAATAGTTTATCAATTTTAAAACAAAAAGCTTCTATAAAGCTTCTTTCTGCGCCGAGAACTACATTTTCTTGTTTATCTGCCTTGGCCCTTGTACTTTTTGAAATAAACTTTGCTGTTTTTGTTTTTACTGGATGAGGTTTTTGAATGAATACCTCTGCGCTTTGTTTTGCCTGCGCTAATCGATTTGCTGTCTTTTGTTGTCATAAGGTTTTATTTATTGTTTGACAAATTAAGGCTGCCTATAACATTGTATTGCTGCAAGTGGGGCAGACGTGCCAAATTCAGCAATTGAACTACTATTTTGCTTTTGTGCTATCGTGGGGCAGCAGTTCTTTCAATCCCCACCTGACAGCAATACCTGAACGTTATGCGCAAGGCTACTACCGTACATAACTTACAAATTCCTGACCTCTATCACAGAAAGATTTTACCATTGAGCAAACCAATCCGAAAGACATACCAGAATGACCTTGCGCTTCAATAATTGTCTTTGCTTTTTGAAGTTCACACCCTGCGTTGAGTTCCTTTACAATATCAAGTGTTGCTCCCAACTCCATACCCTGATACAAGTCATCCAATCTAATAGGCACACATTTAGCCCAAGTTTCGTGATACTTTTCATCAAGTATCGCATTGCCTTTTTCAATCCACTCTTTTGTTAATTCAGGTATGGCTTCCTTGTGCTTTCGCTGTTCTTCTTTGTATCTGTCATTTTCAGCCTTTTGTTCAGCATCAAAATCAGCTTTCGTCTTGCCTGTAATCTTTTTATAAGCCGTGTCTAAATCGTCAACATCAGAGTATAACTTTTGTCCGTTAAACTCTCCGTAAACCAATTCGCCACGTTCTTTAAATCGGGCTAAATCTTGCATTGCTCTTTCGATGCTATCTCCTGCACCAAATTCAATTTTTCTGTGTTTCATTTTTAATTTGTTTAAAGTTCCTACTGATGAACCGCCCAGCAGGTAACAGCGGTTTGGCAAAAGCTGCCATAAAGTTTTTTGCGAAAATTGAGCATCCGTTAGGCAGCCATATTGCCCTAATACTTATTTAGGCATTTTTCGCTGCAAAAACCAATATAAGCAGTCGTACTATGTTCAATCCCACATTGAGGGCAATACGAACTGCTAACAGCAAATAAAAGCAATTTTTGTTTCAACTCAAATGAGCGTTTCCAATATTGCTTTCTATTTCCGTAGTAAGTGCCTTCTCGCTCATTGTCTGCTATTAATGTAGCAAGGTGGTTTAATTCTGCTTTAGTAAACTTTATCGTTTCCATATTAAACTGCTTTTATTTACGAACCGTTAACAAACATTAAAACGATTTGCTAACAGGGGCTATAAATAATAAAACCCCTGCCAGCGCACCGCTTTGATTAGGCATTACGCAAAAAGTCCAAAATTTCGTCATTACCAACTTCATCAGGATTTAATCCGTTTTTGTAGGTAATTGTCCATTTTAAACTTTCGGCATCATAAGTAATTGTTTTTACATTATTGCCCAATTCTTCAATAAAGTCATAAATATCTTTCATTTGTTTATGATTTTAAATTAGTGCAGTGCAATCCCCCACCGCACAAAAAGGGGTTTTACATATTCATAGCCCCGAACCGTTAGCACCAAGGCTAAATATCCCAATCATCCATATCAAAGAAAATTTGCTCAACAATATTTTCAATTTCTTCCTGTCCTTCACGTATTGTTTCACCAATTGAAAGCAAATCAACTAATGGCAAACTATCCTCATTGTCTGTTTTATGGTATTTCAACCTTGCACTATTCAGCGATTTATCTATGTAATCGCAAATTTTTTGTTTCTGCTCTTCATTAAGTTTCATATCTGTTAATTTAACCCGCCCAGTTGCTAACAAAGTGTAGCCACAATAGGCGGAAAGTTATTACTAAATTGATAGGTCGGTGCATTAGCCTACTGATGGCTACACTCGACCGTTAGCAAACATTAAAACAATTTGCTAATACGGTATATAACCAATGCTTACCGTGTAGCTTCGTATTAAGTTTCTGCAATCATTTCCATTTTTGTCATAAGCTAATAATAATAACGTTGAAAATATCCGAATTGATTAGGTTCAAAAAGTATGTCTGCGTCGCTGTTATACATAATACAAAAATCAGGATCACATATACACGTCAAGGTCGTCTTGTCTTCACTCAAAACGTATTTACCGTCAAATGGGTATGGCAGGTAAACACCTTGCAGTGTTGCTTCAACAAAATAATAATCGCTTTTATGTGTAATACGGAGCATAACTGATTCACTATGCTGTGATACGCACACCCAACTGCCTTCAAATTTATCTGATGAGCAACTTGATAGCAGCAATACAATAAATAATGATGCTAATCTTGTTTTCATTTCAGTGATTTTTAATTTTATACTTTTTCATGAGTATTTCAAAATTATCATTTAACCAATCTTTGGCTTCTTGCAAGGTTGTCGATTCCTTGCGCAATTGAATCCACTTCCAATCACAATTAGGATTACCATCTTCCAATATATCAGATTTAATCACTTGCAACCGTATTTTATAAGGTGCAGTATCACTGATTGCGCCTACTCGAACATTTTTAATCTTGATATAATGATTATCAGGATAAAAACTTCTATAATGTCCTGTAGATTTTTCTGTTTTAAACGTGAACTTTGTAGGTGTTTTCATATTAATGTTGATTTTGTAGTTTTAAAATTCTATCGCGAATTGTTGCTGCTAATTCAAATTGTTCTTCTGCAATCGCTTGCTTCAATCTTTTATTTAACTCAACAACATCTTCAGTGGGTAAATATTCTTCCTGATTAACAATACGAGTACCTAAAAATTCAGATAATTTTTCTGTCAGATCATCAGGCATGTGTATCGCAAAGTCACAGTCAGTTACATCAATCAGGAAAAAAGCAGTAATGGGTCGCAATGCACCCAAAGCTTTCCATATTACATTATAAGGCGTACTCGATTTGAATAATGTAAGCATCGTTGAAGGTGTTGCAATGAACTGTGTGTCTTCAGTTTCAATAAACGTGATCAATGCTTGATTGACGTCTTTTCGAGGTTCTCTGTCAAATCGAATTAGAAAATATTTTTTAAGGTCGCAGGGGGCATTTGAGTTTTTCATAATGTTTAAGTTTTATGATACAAATATACTCAATATACTTGTAACTCGAAATATTTTAAAAAAATTTTCTCGTAAAAAGTTTACTTAAGGAAGAATATGAGGCCGCTCACCATAGTAAGGCGTGGGCTGATCTATTCAGTATTACAAGCGTGTGACAGCATGTCATCTTATACCTATTATTCTTATTAGTGTCTAATAGCCACAACGAACACCTTGTGAACCTTTTTTAAACGTATGTAGAATGTAATATGCTTGATATGATATTAACAAAGCATGCTATAATGCGACTATAACAGCTTTAGATTAAATCTAAGCGTTACTTCTTTGCATCTTCATGTGTAATATCAGTAATGACATTGATGCCATGCTCTAAGTCAATCTGTCTTTGACGTATCCTTTCAGCAATGATTTGCTTTAAGGATTGAGCCACTGTCTTATTCTCATTAGATACCTGCATATACCTCTCGAACCCCTCATTCTTATTCGCTTCGCTAAGCAATCTATTTTGGTGCATAGCATTTAACTTATCTAAATCATAAATATGGGATGACGGGTATTGAGGCAATGAGTTTTCATCGTTGGTTGCCTGCTGTGGTGCAAAACCTGTATATTTGGCGTAGTAGCTATTTTGCAACCTGTATAATAACATTAAAGGATTAATACCTGTTCTTAATGCAATTCTGGTAACGATAATTTCATTTATGGGCAATTTTTTATAAATTTCTTGTTGTATATGAATATTCAGCGTTTGTTCGATGTTCACTTGTAGATCACCTTCAATTCTGATTAAGTCACCTTCAACCTCGCGTTTTATTGATTCAAGTAACTCTTTAAGAAATTTGCGGTCTTCTTTATTTTGTGTATTTTCATATTGTTGTTTTGTTTCATTATACAACCACATATATTCCTCGAGACGTGATTTTTTATAACCTAAACGTACATCATTGAAATTATTTGAATAGTCCTTTTGCAATTCAACGATTTTATCAAGATTCCTTGTACGAAAATTTTCTATTGCACTCATTGAAATATCAATATGCCAATCTTGATTTATAATTTTATGAACCTCTTCAGCACTATACATCTTTCCAAACAGCGCCATTATATCAGCTTTCCTGTTTTCAATAATAATCATATCATCTATGTGTGCACGTTGAAATGAAGTTGTCCAACTTTCTTGACCTGTTGCAGCATTTTTTGCTTTTGTTAAAGCAAGATATGCATTTTCAACAATATATTTTAAGGTATTAATATATCGTTTTTCAATATCAGGTAAATGTGCAATTGCCCTGCCAAAATCACTTTTACGCAATAATAAATCAATTGTAAGTGCACGATCATGTTTACTTCTGTAATACCTTTTTTCACTTACCCATACATTTGAGGACAGCGCAAGAAATTCATTATAAGCTGATTGATTCCTGACTTCCAAGTTATCTAACGTCAAAAATTTAATAGGTGCTGGAATGTTAGATTCCAAACGAACTTCAGTGTTTTTAGTCTTTTTTGAATTTAATGTTTTCTTTTTCAGGTTACCTTTTTTTGAGCTCATAGGTATATTTTTATTTGATACACAAAAGTAATAAATAGTTATGACAGTATGACATCTGTTTTTCAAGGTGTTATGCTGAATTAGAAATGCTTGTAAGTGCATTGCTGATTTACCAAAATGTATAATGGTATAATTAAAATTGTCGCTCGAGGATGCTCCGAGGTCGCGTTCCTCTTAGGTATAAATCATTTTTAATACCTTGTTGTGTGTTTTAGTAGCACCTTATATTATTAATTATTTAATGTAGTGCCCTGAGTGTCCTCGTGGTGTCTCGAAATGTTCTTGTTGTATACTAAAATGACCTTGAGCGTCTGAAATGCATTAAGTACCTTGTCAACAAATGATACACTTCAACACGACTAATTGTCAGCCTTTGGCAACGCGATACGCATCCAATACCGTATTTCATTTCCATTATAAGCCCATCCCATGCCGTTCCATATTTCCCAATGAATCTTGTCGTCCTTGCGACTTATTAAGTACCTGTTATATTTAGGTGGGTATGTATCTTTATCATCTTTGTTGTATTCTATCCATTCTGGTGCGTCTTTTAATGCATTAGACAGCTTTTCTATTTCTATTTGAGTAGATTCCAATAACTCCACTGTTATATTCTCTGGCTTCATATAACATAGTGCTTTTATTATAGCAATTGCTTCTTTAATTTTTTGTGTCATTTTTTAATTCATTTATTTTGATTAGAATTTCATGAGCGTAATCTGAAGGTTTTAAATATCCTGATATTATGCTTATTATCTTTTTGTATAATTTTTCATACCATTCAATCTTTTTTACTTTGTGGTATTTTTCCATTAAATTAAACATTTCTTGATAAAATGGTAATGAATAATCTGGATTAGAATCACTGCATATTTTATCAGTATACCCTTGTTTCATTTGCTGATCATAAAATTCTTGTGGCATCATTTTATTTTTCTTTGTTTGTTTTATTTTTATGGGTGAATTTCTTAATCAATTTATCTATTTCGAAATGTATTATTAAACCTATTGCAATAAGTAGTATAATACCTATTAAAATAAGTCCCATTACATCTTGAACTGTCCATACAAACACTTGTTTACATGAGACCATCAAGAACATCAGAAAGAACGCGATTATAAGCAGTTGAGTTTTCATATATTGTTATTTATTTGTTTTATTATTTTATATCCTATTGATTCAAGCGCTTCATTAAACATCTTTAAACTTATTTCGCCTACTACAGGCGCAACAAATTCACTTTGAAAAGGTATTGCCATTATAATTGCAAATGAAGGTTCATTGTTTATATCGCCGTCTTCCTTTAAATGAATTTCAGTAGGGCGCATAAAAACAAGATTATTTTTACTACTTAAATCAATTTTATTTTTTCCGTGATTAAATGCTTTAAAGTCCATTTTGTTATTTGTTTTTGTTATACCATTTAATAAATTCAACAGCGGCTGTATACACAACTTTAATTTTTGTCCAATCTTCATTTACTTTAATCAACACTTCACATAAATTTCTTTCTGTAAGAATTTCGCACATTGTATCATGAATGCCAACAGTGTGGTGCAATGATTCTATTTTTTCAATAACAGGCATAAGCCAATCCCAAGATGAATGAAATTCTAATGGCTCATCAGGATATGACGTTATTCCTGATATATCTCCATAAAATTCTTTAATAAGTTTATTGCATTCTATAATTTCTTTTTGTATCATGATAAAAGTTCTAATTCTATTAATAAACCTCACATATAACTTCTGCTTTCATTTTACCCATTTTTTATGCAAATTAACACTATTAGAACTCGGCACGTAGTATCTATCTAAAAATTCTTTTATGTCACTCATTTTAAAGAAAATCTTGCCGCATATTTGAGAATAACCTAAATTTTTATTATCTCTATACGACTGCAAGGTTCTTTTACTAACATTAAGTATTTTCATTGTTTGCTCAATTGTTAGCCATTCTGACGCTATTTGTATATTACTACTTATTTCAAGTTTTTTTACAAACTCTTTAATTTGCATTATCTCATCAACTAAACGTTGATATGCACTTGCTTCAATTGTTATTACTTCCATTTTTAATGTTTTTTCCATAATATTATTTGTTTTTAAACTCATTGCACGTTGCACAATCACAATCATTTTCATGCGTTGTAATAATTATATTCCATTCTTTACCTAATTTTCTTTTTATTTTAAAAAATAAAATTTTCAGCATTATAATGTAATATAACTCTCTAATATATGAAAAAATATCATATAGCATATAAATCGTATTCATAAGAGGCATGAATATAACTATTTTTGAATATTTCTTTTCAGCTTCATAACTGATCCTATTTAGTAACCACGCGTTTATTGAAACGTATGAATAAATTGTACTAATGATATAAATCGCTTCTATAATTAATAATGTTTTCATTTTTATTTTAAGGTTATTTTTTAATGTACTTTCCGTTTTTATCAAATTCATTAGGGTATTGTTTTTTATATGCTGCATTGCATTCTTCTTCAGTTTTAAATGCGCTATGCCATTCAAACATTCCACAATTGCAACAACCTTCTGGACTTTCTTTATTTATATATGGATGATCACAAGGTATGCAAGTGACAGCGATACAACGTGTTTCCGCCTCAGTTATTTCTGTTTCAGGTGGTTTTTCATCTACATGCGATTCAGTTACTGTAATGCCTTCTAATGGCGTATCAGATACACTTAACGAACCATCAATTACAAATATAGCTTGCAAAATAATTTCCATTATAGGTTTTTCATTTTTTTGCTTAATAAATATTTGTCTGATAGTTCCATCATCAAACTTACCTAACACTACTATTCTTTCAATTTCTGGGTTTTTCATTTTTATTTATTTTAACAGGTTAGTTTCCTTAAACGATTTTGCGCCACCATGCCGCCATTTTATTACACCATCAATGTATAATTCCATTATTCGACCGTGATCTTTGCGATCTGAAAACTTTTTGCAGTATTTATTAGGATCGACAACACCTCTATACGTTAGTGTCATTTTACTTTCATAAATAACTGTTACTGTATATTTACCTTGATTTAAAGCTTTTTTATTTATCCGATATTCATCGGCTACAACTATTTCACTTGCCATATTTTTATTTTTTTGAAGTTATTACTATTGAATGTTTTTCTATTAAACCAAATGTCGTGTCATATCTTAAATAATGCGTACACGTTATAGCAACTATATTATTGATAGCATAAACATAATATTCATAACCTGACCAATCATCTATTTTTATTTTTCTTTGAATATTTTGTTTTTTCAGAAATTTAATCAAACCTTTTATTTCGCCTTTATATTTTAGATTTGTTTTACAATACGTAAATAAAGCTCTATACTGCATTTCATTTTTTGCATTGGTGTAATTATTCATAATCACATCAACCATATCTCCAATACATTGAAATGCATCATCAAGATCAGATTGTATATTGATAGGCGTTAATGAACTAAGTGTTTTCATATTTCCTTAATTGAAACGCCTGCTAATGAATAATCAACTAAATTTTCGCTGAATAACGTGCATGATATATTTACTTTTTGATTTTCCCATATTTTATCAAGATCATCATCAGTAAACCAACCTTCATTTAAAATTTCATTTTTAAATGTTTCAAGCGTAATTTCAGGCGTATGATTTCTATATGCCCAATACTGTAAATACCAAAGCATTAACTGGACATATTTTTCAAGTTTACAAAAATGGGCAATAAAATAAATTAAACCCCAATCAACAGTTTTAAACGTATGAATAACTTTTATCCTTTTTGCAACGCGTTGCACCATATATGGCTGTTGATTGTGATCCTTATATTCATCACCACTTGGAAAGCTTAATAATTCATTTAACATATTAACATCATCATCGCTTAGATTAACGCGTTGCAATGCAAGCATTGGTTCACATACGTAGCGCTGTATCGCTGTTGAGTTTTCAGTTTCAATAAAATTAATTTTTTCCATTTTTCATTTGATTTTTTGATAAATAAGGATAACTTTTTATAACTTTTTGTTTAGGTTGTTTTGCTTTTGTAACAACACGACCTAACGTTTGCAAACCATTTTTTGACGATATAAAACTAACAGGTATTGCAATTGCATATTTTTCATATAGTTTTATTATTGCAAACTTCCATACTTCGTTAAGCAATGGTTTGAATTTTGAATATTTATCAATGAGACAAACAAGCCCATCTTTAAAAGTTATTAAACTATCGTTTTTACCTTGTTGAACAGTAGCGGTGAATTCATCGCCAATTTTTGTTTTTTCCATTTTTACTTGTTTTTTATTTTTATTGTTTGAAAACCTATTACTTCAATTGTTACTGGTACTACACCTTCAGATAGTGTTGCAATTTTTTTAAATGCTTCACGCGATAAATCAATTTTGTAATTGCCAAGAGGTCCATCGTCATTAACTTTTACAATAACACTTTTACCATTTTTTTTGTTTGTCACTTTTAACAACGTACCAAACTTGTGAATACACGAAGCGCATGTGAATTTTGTCTGATCAAATATTTCACCTGAATGCGTTGTACGACCATCATATTTATCGTGATAGTATGTTGCTTTATAGTTTTGTGCATTTGTGTTTAAAGCACAAAAAATAATGATTATTGCTACAATTGTTTTTTTCATAATTATGAGTTTTTTAATTGTTCATATTTAGCTTCAAGAATTTTTACGAACAACTCCCAGTTTATGCATGTTACATCAACACCTTGGGACTCCAATACTGCTTTGCGTTTGAATGCAAGTAGTCTGAAATTAAAGTTTTTAAGTTCGTGAACTGATAACACATTGAATATATTAGCAAACTGTTTCATGATATTCTAAATAATAAAATTGTAATGCAGTTAACACTTGATTTGTTTTTATATATTTTTTTAAAGCATCTTTAGGTATTTTAACACCAAAGCGTTCAAGTACAGCACCTTTTACTTTAAATGACGTCGTATCAATTACTTCATCACCTTTAATGTTCCAAGCATGCTCAAGTGCAAGTGGTACGCCTTCACATAAATAGTAACCTTCAACATAATCAATATCGTCGCAGACAAGCGCTAATAATAAGCTGTTTTTAAAGCATTCTTTAAGCTTTGCGCTGTTTATTATTGCATAGTGTTTAACAATGTGTCTATCAGCTTCTTTCGTGTATTCTTTGCCATCTTTAAGCAATACATTATAGTAATTTATTGTAGACTGATTTAAACGCAAGCTTAATAACTGATTGAGATATTTTTGTATTTCCATTTTTATTTGACTATTAACGAATCACCAATATAATAACAAGGTGCTGACCATTTTACTTTTTGCCCTACTGTATCATTATAAGGTATGCTGACGCTTCTCGTTGAATTAAACGTAACACACGAACAAAAAAGCATAGCAATTAATATTATAAATATGAACTTTTTCATACTCTGCCTTCCATTATAGCTGCAAGCCATAATAACACATAAAAAACACCGAATAAAAATATTGCAAAAAGCGCATGTTTTATAACTTGACGTTTTTCTTGCTTTGAAGCTTCTTTAAATAAGGTAATAAACTCTTTCATAACGTTGATTTTAAAATGTAAATTTAATTAAATTATTGAAATAATTTGGCCATTATATAAAATTGTTGATTTACCATTTTCAACAGCTTCATCTACAAGCTGTGAATAAGTTTTTGGTATGTGAATTATAAATTTGCATTCAAGCACACGAATGATTGATTTAAGATCCATAACGAAAGTTATCTTTTCACCAACCTTTACAGCAAGTTGTTCAATTTCATCGCGCGTAAATGTTTTTTGCGAACCTGCAATTTTCAATGCAGCTAAATTTATTTTATCAATGCAAACTTGTGGTATTGTGTTCATTGCTGTTCCTCCCTGTTTTTAATTATTACTTATACCTTTTACTGAATACGATGTATCTAATTTTCTTGAGAATTTGCTTTTTTGAAATGGTCGTTTTGGAAAAATAATCATAACCATTTTTTAATAACATATTTAATAACGCTTCACGTGAACAAATACATTTGTCGATGATTGAAACATCTTTAATTTTCCTTTGACTGTCATTATTTCGTAATGTAACTTTTTCACCAATTTCAAAATTGCTTTCTGAACTTGAGAATATTAAACAATACCCTGCTAAAAAAGCATGCATGTTATTATTCCAAAATGTATCGTAAATACCCCAATCAAACTGTGTTTTTCCTGTGTTAGGGTTTATAACCCCAATTGATAGTACAAATGCTGTTTTCATTTTATTATTTTTTTAAAAGGTTTAACGTTTCACCAACTGTTTTAAGATTTAATTTATGAATATTATTTATGCAGATTTTATACTGGCTATCAGTGATTTTTTGGTTCTTTTTAAAGAACAGCACCATATTTTCTAATTGTATAATTGTAAGCCGAGTATTATCGTTAACTTCTAAACCTCTGTAATACGTATAGCAACTACGTTTTTCTGCGTATGACTGTGCGCAGTCTTTTGCTTCCTATTCATCGTGAAATATTCTTGAAAGAGGTATATTATGCCACTGTCTTGAATTTTGATGATATACTTGTGCGATATATGCTTTCATGTTAATATTTGTTGTCATTTCAGCGTCCTCCATTATTTTAATTTGTTCTCATATAAGGTTTGCAAGTACCAGTTTTTGCTGCAAGATATGCAGCTGCTGCATTTGCTGTAATTTTTGGGTCGTTACAAACAATGAGTTTTATGCCAGTGTTCGACTCATATATCCATTTTGTATTTGGGTCGAATTCAGGACCTGTTGAATTTTTAAATTCAAAAAGCATTGACTTTCCAGATTTTGCATTTAGTACATTGTAGGTTGTTGCAAATCTTACATCTTTTTCTGAACAGTAAAATGAATTTTCATTTTTGTTCCAAGCTACGATGTTGTTGCTTGCTTCTGGGTTGATTATGATTGTTTCCATTGTTTTTATATTTTTAAATTATCGATTATGTTACAAATATACTCAATATACTTACATAAGTAAAACATTTTAATGTATTTAACATAAGTTTAACATATTAAAAAATATATAATATAACGTAATTTTTTGATATAATACTTAAAAACCCCTTAGTTCATAAGGGGTCTATTAAATTCATTAATAGTAATTTTTATTCATAATCGCGGAAACATACCATCACAGGAAAACGAGGATTGCCATCTGGCGTTAAGTTTTGGTATTTTATTGTAGCTTTTTTACCTATATATTTATCTTTATTCAAAAGTATTTCTTTATAAAAATCAAAACCGCCTTTTATATTTGCATCAAAGGTGTTACCATTTGGATGTATGCACCTCACATTGCCAGCCATACCACTACGATTGCCTTGACCTTCGATAATATCAACAACTACACATTCAGCATCTTGAAATTCTTTTCTTTTTAATAATGATTTTGTTCTGTTGTATTCATATTTTGAATTTGAAACACGTATCATTTGTCCCTCATATCCATCAGCCAAGAATTTTGCATATAATTCGTCAAGAACATCAGCGCCAGTAACTTTAAATGTCTCAACAATATGAATATATGGTAAGTCAATAAAGTGCTGTAAGATTGCATTTCTCTCAGTAAAAGTTATATTATCTGCTACTAAATCATAGACATGATACTGTATAAACGCACGAGATTGTTCAAGATCTGTTGGCGTTAAGTTTTGTTTTTTAACTAACGACGTTATTTTATTAAAGTCATGTTTCAATGAATGATTATATAGTTCACCATCCAAAGCTATAATTTCAGGATGCGCATTTAATATGACCATTGCAGAGTCAATTAAGTGCTGCGCCGCAAATAATTCTTTACCTTGTCTTGAAAACAAACCATTACGTGTTGCAATACATCTGATCCCGTCAAGTTTTGGTTGACAGTGTGTTTCGTGACTGAAGATTATTTCAGCACCATAATCTTTAAACTGATGTGCCAGCATAGGCGATATGAATGTTTTACCTTTGCCTGCATCTTCAATGTTATCATAGTAACCCTGTTCTCTCTTTTTTGTCGCTTTTGCTGTCGCTTCGCTTATAGCTTGTTCTTCAGGTGTTGTTGCGTGTTTTTTACCTATATTTTTTGCAACACATAACGTCCACTCTGATGTTGTAAGTTTACCATCGACAAAACCTTCAATTGTTCTTGTTTTGCCGTTTTCAGTTTCAACAGACCACTGCTGAATTCTGCCTTTTTTGTCTTTTTTAAATAATGTAATTTTCATGACTTTTTATTTTTTAATTGTTTAAACTATTGTAAAATTATAACAAGGATATTTATTATTTGTCAAAAAACTTGCAAGCTCGACGTTTGACATAATCTTATGATTATAAAAATCACCTAACGCGCCATAACCTCTATTTTTTTGTGTTATTCGTGTCTTTTTTGTTTTTTTAAGCATGCGATATAAAATATCAGCTTCAGTTTTTGTTTTAAAACCAAAATCATGATTGGTATGGATTGTTGCATAATACGTTGTACCTGTGATGCCTTCTGCATACGAATGTGCTAACAGCGTTACTACAAAATATTTTTTTGCATAATTATTTAAAAGCTTTTCAGCAGTTTCACGACCACCATACTGCCCAACTAATTGTTTTAATTCTTGAGTTTCCATATTTTTTATTTTGTAAGTTCTTGAAATTTATAATTAACAACTGATACTCTTGTGCACATACCTTTACCGCCATCTAACGAAGTGCAAATAATAGGGTATTTGTGGCATTTTGGGTTTAAACCTGCTACTTTAAAACGACGCCCGTCATATGTAAATTCAAAACCTAAAGGTGCATGAATGCAATAATAATCCTTTAATCTATTGTAATTTTGGTATTCGATGCTTTGTGCTATATCGTTATTTATAATAGCACCTACAATTTTTAATTGAAAGTTTTCAATGCTAAATTTACAATTTTTTGCTTTCAAACTAATACCATATTTTAACGATAATGCGTCCAAAGCATTTTGAATGTCGCTATTTAGCTGTTTCAAATTGTCACGATTAAAAGATCTGATTGTTTCCATTGTTTTACGAGTTTAAAATTATTGAATAAATGAATTATGATACAAATATACTCAATATATCAGCACAAGTAAAACAATTCAAGGTATTTAACATAAGTTTAACATATTTAAACTATTTGTTAAAACCTAAAATCTTAAATCTTAAATCTGAAAATAGCGGATCATTATTTAACAATTCGCGCCTTATTACTGAAGCATAATAAGGAAATTTTTTAGGTTCACAGTCAAGTTCAATTTTTAAAAATTGATCATTAAAATCTTTTTGTTGTGTTCCTATACTATAGAATATAGCGTACGCACCATCGTAATTTATGTCTAACCACGTCGACACGATTTTCTTTGATTTTTTTAATAAAGATATTTTAACGCTCATACATTAAACTATATGAGCATCAAAATTATCCTTTTTTATCAAATATTAATCGTCTGTACCAAAAAGTTTTATTCGTTGATTACGCTTATAATCAAGATACGACGTCTTCCATTCGCGACCACCTTTTAATCTATCACTGCCATTTCTATTTGGTTTTTTATGATGAAATGTGCGCACCTGTTCTTCAAAATTTTCAATATCAACATCACCTTCAACTTTGTTTTCAAAGTATGAATATGCAGAATCTAAAAATTCAGGCTTATGTTTGTTTGGTATTATTAATGTGTCTTTATATTCATTGCCACACACAATGTTACTTATTTGTAATAACGATTTTGTGTGCAAATCTAAAACAGCATTATAATTATCTTTGCGATAACCTCCAAAAAGTGCAAGTGTAATGGGTAACGGTTTGCACGTAAATAATTCAATTTCTTTTACCCATTCAGCAAAAAGTGTTGAGCATTTCAACCAATGCTGTGTATCACAAACACCTGCGCTTAAATCATCATCAATATGACTATCACATCCGTGCGCGAAAACAACATAATGAATCTTACCTGTAAAAATACCATACCCAATGCGTGAAAGTTCGTTATACATCATCTCTACATAATCATCACCAGTTATTCCACGTATGTTTACATTATTTCCAACTGGAATTGCATGATTTATTTTTGGATTGAATGCCCGAGCATCTTCAATACTATTACCATAGTGACCATCAAGATCAAAGTATGCGCCAACTGCGCCAAACTCTTCATACATTTTAATTGCTGAAATAACTTGTCCTGAAAATGTACAAAAACCACTACCGTAATTAGGACGCGCATGATGCATACCTGATACTGGTGCAAATGTTACTTGTTCAGGATGCGTAAATGAATATCTTACAGCATTATGCAATGCAGCGTTAGTATATGTTAAACTTTCAACTAAATTTTCAGACCAAGGTATTCCATTTGAATTACAATTACCTTTCCCTTTAAACATATTGTTCACATATTTTTTTGTATGTGCAATTAAAAAATCTTCTTTAGTATATGGTTTAAAATCTTCAGTAATTTCAAGCATATCACTATATTGACCTTTTTTAATCTTTTTCATTAAAAGATATGGTTTTAAAGGCGATTGTGAATACGATCGCGTTTTAATACCTTCGAAGCATACTTGCTTTTTTGTATAAAACGTAAGAATTTTTTTATTGTGTAATGTTTTCATAGCGTACATAATTTTGTACAAATATACTATATATACTTGACATAAAGTACTTTTTTAGTATTTTTAACAAACTATTAACTTATTATGAAAGATGTAATATGAACTTACAATCCTTATGAAAAAACTTTTTAATGCGAACGCAAGATTCAAGACGCTGAACAATTAAAGGTTTTTTTGATTCATCATAATCGCGCGTATGTATAAAATGCTGAAACAACGCATCAATATCGCGACCTTCAAGTGAATGCTTCCAATCGTTTGGCGACGCTTCATTGAATACTGTTACAAGGTACATTCTTGGTGTACCCATTTCTTCAACTTCCAACAATATATAACCAAGTCCATTTAAAAACTTGATAATTGCATATTTACCTTCATCCTGTGCTGTTTCCATATTTTTTATATTTTATCCATTTCGTCTTTTTGCGGTTTGATTTCCTTTAAAAAGTGTTGGTGTGATCGTTCCTTTAAAACTTTTGCTTTTTCGTTAGGCGCCATTGAAGCAAACTTTAAAAAACCGCCTGAAATTACGCGACCTGCTAATTTAAGTTCTGCTCCACAATAAGGACACAGCGTAAGTTCATTTTCTTGTGTTTCGTCTTTTATAATGAGGACACCATCTTTCATTTTTTTTGCTTCACAACCATCTGTAAAGCACCAATATCTTAATTTTATATTCATTTCAATGTAGCGTTACGTATTAATGATAATTTTGAGTTATCCACCAAGATATTAATAAAGCATCAACAATACCGTCATGCGCGTTCTTACAGCGTTCTGTAGGTCTGCAATCTACTTTTGGAAATAATCTTTTTGAAGCAATCAATGCCATAGGTTTTGTATCAATTCTACCAATCACAAGTTTGCCATTTTTATTTGTTGTTGAAGGTTTACGTATTTCAGGTATTCCGGCAAACGCTTGTTTTTGCCAGACTTTTGCATTTACTTTTCTATAAGGTAAACCAAGTGAAATTACAAGCGCCTCTGTCACTCCTGCTACAAAACCAAATGTAAAAGTTGCACCCGCTGATGAACCGTATATTGCGCGTAAATCTTCAAAAGCTACCATACAATCTTCACCTTTAAAAACATTAAGCATTTCGTGCAATTTATGAATATCAAGTTGTTTGCCAACTACAGGCATTATAAATTTTTCAATTTCTTTTGTGCGCAAATCTTGTATAACAATTGCGCCTGATTTTCCAATATCAATACCTATTGCATATCTCATTTTTGTATTTTTTGAAATGTTATTAATTTTTGAGTTGTCATTACATGAAAAAATCTTTGCTGTGATAAAAAATCTGCATCAATTGCATGATCAGCAATAAATGGGCATATTTTTTCGAAAGTTTCCTCTGTTACATTTATTATATGTAATGATTGTGAAAATGCAACAGATACAACAGGAAGTTTATGTTCTATCATTTCATTTAATAATTCACTTTCACAATCAGCGTTTATCTTTATATTATAACGTTTTTCAAGTTCATCCTCGCGCATCAATGAATAATTACCGTTTGGTTCATAACCAAAAGCGTCTTCTTGAATAACATGGTAATAATTCAAAATACCATTAACATCTTTACCTGCATTAATAAGTATAATTACGACAGGTTCTGGTTCATTATCATGATGAACTTGAAATATGCGTGTAGGTGTTGCATACCCTTTATCAATTAATCGTGTAACGTTTTTTTTAGATTCTTGTTCCTCAACTTTTATTTCCATTTTTTAAAATATTTATATAATGTATAACTTCGTCTTCATCTTTTACTGGAATGAGATGTCCATTTCCTACTACGTATAATCCATCATACAGTTCTAATCGCCGCACTTCGCCTGAAGTGTTTATTTCTATGCCATCTGAGAATTTTAGTATCATATAATTGATGAATAACCGTGTTCTTTTTTTATTATAACTGTGTGCTCATAATCTTTAATTGTATTAGCATGTGTAATAATTGAAATTGTTTGATTAATTGAATTTAATTGTCTTAATATTTCAGCAACACCTACTGAATCAACAGATTCAACTATTTCGTCAAGCAATAATAAATCAAAGCCACCTGATTTACTATTCAAATTTATTAATTTCTGCAATGCAAGTATATTACAAATATCAACACGGACTTTTTCACCACTGCTAAACTTTCCAAAAGCACCTTCAGCAATACCATTTCTTAACAAATCAATGCTGATATTTTCGCGTACTGTTTTACCATCTGCAAGTAATTTAAAACCTTCCATTTTTACAGCAAGATTCGTTTTTATTTTTGTCAAATACATATTAGTAAATGATTCAATAACTTTTACAGATTGGTTTGTAAGATGAGTTTTAAATTTCTTAAATATATATATCCATTCTGTAAGCAACTGTTTATCTTCATTGTTTTTATTAATTTGTTTTTCTATGAATTTAAGTTCACTTTCAGCATCTTTTAGTTTTTCTTTTGTTTTAGTAATGTTTGACTCAAACTTCATTGATTTGATTTTCTCAATAGATTGATTAATACCTATTTTTTGTTTTTCAAACGATTGTATACTTCTATTGCAATTTTCAACATCATTTTCAGTTTTGCGTATTTCAAGTTTTACTTCATGCTGTAAATTTTCAAGTTTTCTGATTTCACTTTTAATATCGTTTTTTGCTTGTTCAATTATTTTTTGTTTTTTACGCTGCGTTTCAATATCTAATTTGACATCTTTTAATTCGTTTTCAAGCAATGGCAAAATTTCCTTGCCTTTTACTACATCAAAATCAGGTTCTGTTGCTACAAATTCATGTTTACATTTAGGGCATGTTACAGAACCTGCTAAGTTCTTTTTCATTTTTGCAATAAGTTCTTCATATTCACTTACATTTGCCTTTAAAGCTTCAACAATTTTTAAAACTTGTGCTTCGTCGTTCTCTACACTAAGCATTTTCTTATTAAATTCGTCAAACGAAAAAGTCTTCAGTTTTTCTTGCGCTTTAGACAGTATTTGTGCATGACCCTTGATTGTTTTATTAAGTTCAATTATTTGTTTGTCTAACGCTTTTATTTGCAGCTCATACTCGCTAACCTTTATTTTTTTGTCAGCTTCAAAATCATTTTCAGTACCTTCATTATTAATTTGATCATTATACACAGAAATTTGACCTTCTATTCTGCTTTTTGTATTTTCAAACTGTGTTGCCTTATTAACAAAATCTTGAACATCAGTATCTACAAGTTTCTCAATGCCATCGATTAAATTTGAATTTGAAAATCTGGCAATTATTTCTTTTTTCTTTACATCGCCTGCAAGCAAAAATGATTGATATTTTTCTTTTGAAACAATAAAGTAATTCATTAAATCATCCTTTGAAATATCAAGCTCATCCAAAATAAACTTATCGTATGCGTTAACAGACGACAATACCTTTTGAACACCATCAATCTCAATTAAAACAGTTGAGCCACTTTTACGATCAAGCGTTCTTGATATTAACATCGTCTGTTTTGAGATAGTATTGTACATAATTATTGCAGTATCTGCTGTTGCACAGTCATTCATAATTAAATCAACTGCCTTTACTTTTCTAAATGATTCACCTGTCAATACAAAACATGTGCCTTCAATTATTCCAGATTTACCTGACCCATTTGACTCTTGACAGTCATCATCAAGATTAATACCTTGAATCATTACTGCTTTACCTGATTCAAAAGTAAATGTTGTATTTAAGTGACTAATGAAATTTTGTAATATCAGCGTTTTCGGTAACCACATATAGTTAATTTTTAATCATTTCTTTAATTTCCTTTTCAATTTTTTCTTTTAATTCAGGGTTATCATCCATAAGCTGTAAAACAGCGTCGCGACCTTGACCAAGCTTTGTTTGTTCATAACTGAACCATGAACCAGATTTTTTAATTATTTCTAATTCAGTAGCCATATCAACTATTTCGCCAATACGTGAAATACCTTTACCATACACAATATCAAATTCTGCAATACGAAAAGGCGGTGCAACTTTATTTTTTACAACTTTTACTTTTGTTTTGTTACCTGTTGCTTCGCCGTCACCATCTTTATTCATAGTTGACTTTGTAACTTCACAGCGAATAGACGCGTAAAACTTTAACGCTTCACCACCCGTTGTTGTTGCAGGGTTACCAAACATAAGACCGATTTTCATTCTCAACTGATTGATAAATATTAATGTACAGTTTGATTTTGATACAATAGCTGTAAGTTTACGCATTGCCTGTGACATCATCCTTGCCTGCAATCCAATTTTTGCATCTCCCATTTCTCCCTCTATTTCAGCTCGAGGTGTCAATGCAGCAACTGAATCTACTACAATAATTGATACAGCTTTTGAATGAACTAACATATCAACAATTTCTAAAGCTTGTTCACCATTATCTGGTTGACTGAATATTAAATCGCGAAAACTAATACCTAAGTTTTCAGCGTATGTAGGATCAAATGCGTGTTCAGCATCAACAAATGCAGCAGTGTCGCCTAACTTTTGCGCTTCAGCTATTGCATGCATTGCAAGTGTAGTTTTTCCTGAACTTTCAGGGCCAAATATTTCGATAATTCTACCGCGCGGAAAGCCACCAACGCCAAGTGCAAGATCAAGACCAAGTGAACCAGTTGAAATTACAGCAATATTAGGCATTGGCTTGTCATCTAACCGCGATGCAGCACCCATTCCGTATGTTTTATTGATTTTTTCAAGTACAGCAACTATTGCTTTTTCTTTTTCTTTATTTTCCATTTTGTTTATATGCTTTAAGGATTGCAAGATAATTAATAGCATCGTCAATAGTATCGTAAATAGATTCATCCTTAACTTGAGCTTCAGCTTCAAGTAAATTTGAAATTCTACTCATTTTATCCATTAATCTGACAAGAATACCTTTTTCAACAGTTACGCCTACAACTGTAGAATTTTTAAAATTTTTAAAAGGGTCAGAATTTATGCCTGCATAGTCAGCATTTTTTCTTTTTGCAGTTTCAAGACAATCAGAAAAAGTTTTTTCTAAACTAACTAATAAAACGTTTTGTGTACTATCCATTTGCCTGCTCATTTTCTGATTTAACTTCAGAATTAACTTCGCCTAACTGTTCAGCTTCAACATTTCCATTTGTAATTTTTACTTCAGATGTATTTTGTTCAGCTTCACTTTCAGATTGTATTAATTCGTCAGGCATTTCTACTTTGTTAGCAGGATCCCAAGTTTCAAAAATTTCAAGTAAGTACCATATTTGATTAAGAGTTTTTTGTTCGCCTTTCATATCTTCAATTTTATTTTCAATATTGATAGGCATGTAAAACTCTACTTCTATTTCTTTTTTTAATAGTTTATTGAATTCAGCGTCAAACTTTTTTTCGTCAATGAATTTTGGTTTTGATGTTTTTTGTTCGCCTTCACCTGTTTCAATCATAACTGGTTTGCCAGTTGCGTCAAATTCAATGAATTTTCTCAATAAATCAATGCGCAATTTTTCATATTTTGAATATCGTTGCATTATTAAATTCTCGTTTTTATGTATTATATACGAGATAGGCGCAGAGAGTATCAGTGATTCTTTTTCTGCATTTGTTTGAAATTCAGTTAACTGATTTGCTAAAACGATTAAATCGTTAATTGTGCATTTTACTTTTCTGTTCATAATAGTTTTATTTTTTTAATTTACAACTTTGTGTTTTTATATCAAATTCTGTTTTATGTTTTTTTCGTAATGCAACTGCTTCTTCGCTGACACCATAGTTCAATAACCAACTGTTTCTACCTTCATGCGTTTTTGGAAGTTGTAGTATTAAACCTTCAGCCCAATTAACTCTATTAACGCCTGACTGTATTTCTGCACTATTAAATTTTATACTAAACGCTGTATCGTATGTTCTGTCATCAATTTCAGAAAATTTCAACCATACTGTACTATCATCTTCTTCTTCAGGCACAGTATAATTTGTAAAAGCAACATAACATTCGCCATCAATATTTCCTATAGAATGAAAACCAAAACCTTCACAAATTTCGTATCTGCACTGCCCAGGTTTTAATTTTTTAAAAATCTCAATAACTGAAAAATCATAAGGTAAACCGCCATTATCATATTTTTCAATATATTCTTTACTATAATTTGACATTTTATTAATTTATTTTAAGTTCAACCATTTATTCATAAAAGGAAGATTTTCAATCCATTTGCAAATACCACCTTTTCCTGACCATTCAGACATGCGATGCGCTTTACGCTGATAATACATTAACATTGCAGTTTGATAATTCATATCATAAGTAGCTTTTTGTAAAAAACCTTCAGGGAGCAATTGTTTCATTTTGCGCAAAGTATCTAAATCTTTATTTTTTCTGTACATGTCGCCTAAATAATTAATATGTCCTAAAACACCTTCGTAAACAACACCATCTTGAAAATCTTCATAAGTTAAATCTTGACTACCAAGTTTATGCATTGTTGAGCATGACATTCTTGTAGTTGCAACTTTATAAGTATCAAGTTCTTGCCAAATATACCTTGGCAATGTGAAGTCAACTTGAATATGAATAAGCCGAAGAAATTTACAATGTTCAGTACCTGCTTTAATGAGCTTTACTGCAAGTTCATTATCAGCTTCACCTAATCTCATAAATCCGTCTTCATTCCATTCTGTATCGCTTTTATCCCAACTGTTCATAGGATTGCGCATGCTTCTCAAAGCCGCTTCAAAACCAAAAACTTGCGTGTGTTCTATTTTCATTTTAAAATTTGTTTTATGTATTTTTCACCTACTTCAATTTTTTTTATTTCATTTTTTTTACAAAATGTTTTAAACTCAGATTCAATGCTTGATTTGTCAAAAGTTACAAATTTATTATCAATTGCCTCTTCAACGCCTTGCTGTAATTCAGCTGATTCAAATTTTACATCAATACCATTTTTTGTATATAAATTTTTATCAATTGAATTAACTTGTTCATAAGTACCTCTAAAAACAAAACGCATTCGATCAATATTGCTTTTATGCTCATTTATCAATTTTTCAGCCATCATTGGCGTTGTTGTTGCAAGTTCAATGATTACTTTTTTGTATTCAGGAAATATAGCTTTAATAAAAGTAAGTTCACCATCATCTTCAATAACATAAAAACCTTTTTTGTTATCTTCTCCAAAATTATGCTGATATGCTGAACCTATATATGTGATATTATTACAAATAACAGACTGATTATGATAATGCCCAATCAGTACATTTTTGTATTTTGCAAATAATTCTTTTTTAATGTTATTGTCTACTTTGCTGCCATCGTTATTTTTTACGCCATTGACAGCTATATGCGTTAATAGAAAGTACTTCTTACTGCCCTTGAGTATTTTATCAGCTTCAGCAAAATATGTCATATAAGTGTCAGATTCGCTGAAATATGGCAATAGTATTAAATCAAATTTATTGTTCAATGCTTCTGCGCCTATTTTTGTAATTAATTTAAACGCAGGATGATGTTTAAAAGGGTCAAGATAACTATCCTCAGATTTATAATCATTTTTGTCGTGATTACCTGGTATTGCGACAAGATCGATATTATCATCATAAAAATCATCAAGTATTTTCTCAAACATTTTTAATACTGACAAAGGTTGTGCTTTTCTATTATCAAAAATATCGCCACCGTGATACACTTTTTGAAGTCCAAGTTCATTAGCTTTTTTACGTACTTGCTGAAATATACTTTGATTAATATCAAAAGTAACTGGTGATAGATGAGTATCTGTTATAAATATTCCTGCTGCCATTTTTAAAAAATTAGAAAAAAGAGCGACTTACGCCGCTCTTTTCCCGGTTTTGTAATTAAACACTGAATTCTTTACTGAATTTGAATTTTGCCTGCGATTTTGCAGGAATTTTTACTTTTTCGCCAGTTTTTGGATTGACACCCATGCGGGCTTTACGTTCAACTTTTTTAAACGTTCCAAAACCTTTTAATGCAACCTGATCGTTTTTCTTCAGTGTTTTTTGCAGAACTGTTTGAAATGCACCTAAAAAGTTTTCTGCTTGTGCATGCGTTGTGCCTGTTTCATCGGCAATTGCTTTTACAAAATCATACTTGTTCATGTTGTTTTAATTTAATTGTTAATGATTACTTCTTTTTATTATATGTTTCCTTTGCTAATTCAAATGCTGATTTTTTACCTTTTGCTGTTTTCTTATCATCAGTAACAGATTTTTCGTCAACGGGTTGTTCAGCTGATTTCTGATTTATTTCTTCAACGCTTGCAATTTCAGTGCGTATCATTTCGCGAATATCATTATCTTTCATCGCGCTTTTAACAGTAATTGCTAAGTTGTTTTTCTTAATGAATTTTTTCAATGCTTCACGGTCCATTGCATCGTATTCATCACCAGTTTTTGCAGCAGGTAATTGTTTTTCAAATGTTTCATCAGATTCATCTTCAGGCCATTGTTTTTGCAGTTCTTCAACGATTGCAATCCATTCATCGTGATCGAACGTATTGAATTCATTTTCAGAATCAAACATTCTTAAACCTGCAACTGCAAGATCAAAATCGCGACGTCTGTAAACACCTGCAAATAATTTCTCAAGTGATTCAAGTTTTTCAAACATAGCAAGTTCATCGTCTGTCAGTGCATAATTACCACGAAATTCAAGTGTTGCTTTATATACATCTTTCGCCTGTTTTTCTTTAGGTTTATATGTAATAAGTATTGCTTTGCCTTCATCAACGTCAGTAAAAGGATCTGTTGCAATAGGTGCATCTGGTTCGTCTTCTGTAATTGCAAGTTCATTAAGTTTATTTTTAACGCCATTTGACACAGTCATTAAACCAAACTGCTTTTGCCCGTTTACGTATTTGTGACAATAAAACACCCATTCAGGTTTTAATCTTAAACCGGTTTTCCAGTGAGTCAGTTTTTCAATCTTTTCTTTTAATTCTACTTCATCAAGCGTTTCATCCGCTAATAACTTTGTTGTGAACTTTACATATTCTTCTACAACATCTTTCTGCGCGCCACCGTGTATCTTTGCATTATATATTGGACGGCGTTTTATTTCTGTTACAGTTTCATTATTTTTTTCGTATGTTACTTCACGCGGTAACCACCAGCGACCATACGGATAAATAAACGATTTACTTTCAGGGTGAGCAGGAAATATTCTGACTTTATTTACACCCTCTTCAAGGTTTAAATATTCAGTCCTGTCGCCGTTATCCCTTATTTGTTTGTTTACGGCTTTTTCCTGTTGCTGCATTGTTGCAACTGGCGTTGATTTGAATTTACTTCTGTCTGTTCCCATTTTAATTGTTTTTTAAATTGTGAATATTTATTGAATTATGCTAAAACTAATTTGCCATCTTTAACAATGCCTTCATTTATATATTTTATAATGCTGGCATCGATTTTCATTCTGTATGCTTCGTCTTTTGTAAAATCAACATTGTGATTAAGTTGATAATTAAAAGCATTATATATTAACCAGTCAGATATAGGTAAACGGTGTTCTTTATGTTCTTTTTCGACTCTTTCAACAACAAAATCATATTGCCGTTTTGGAAAAACTGTAACAGCTATTATTTGTTCAATACGTTCCTTGTAGTTAGTAACGGTGCGCCGCGCCATTTCATCGTATTTCAATTTAAACGTTTCTGCTTGTTCAAGAAATTTATCAACACCTTCAAGTGTGCCTGCAAATATTTTATCCAAATTACCTGTTGAGTGACGTAAATCAATTTGAGTATCAAAAACATATCCCCACATTCCATTTGAACAAATTTGACGTTGAAAACCCATTACTGCTCTGTAACGAATTGTACCATTATAAGAATGCATAATGCGCACGCACGGTTTAATTCTATCGTCAAAGCGTGCAGGGCCTATTGTTAACTCTTTACCCTGTAATTCATAATCAGCCCAAAAGACACAATTGTCTGTGTGTCTATATTTCTTTTCATATAAAAATTTGCCTTCCATCATGCGTTCAATTGCTGGAAAGATTTCTGAATTTTTTACAAGTCCGTAAACATCAGAACAGAAATTTACAATTTTTGGACCTTGCGCAGTATCAACGATAATAACTTTTTCGTTGTATGGCATTAATGTTGCGTTATCTACATTTAAAATTGAAGATGTGTCTTCAATTCTTACAGGAAGATAAAATTCCTGATCCGCTGAGTTTTGATTTGAATTTTTCATACGATTGATTTATTTAAAATTTATAGTGCAAATATACAAAATATACTGAAACAAAAATTATTTTTTTATTAATTTTTCATGCACCTTAATCTTAACGCCATTAATCGTATCATTAACTATTTCATTTTCAAAATCTTCTGGTTTTAAACTGTTACTACAAAAATCAAGTTTTTTTGATTTATCTTTTGCAGCCCAGTATAAAGAATCAACAATTTGATAATCCTTTATAATTCTTAAAACGCGTTTTTGTCTTAACTGAAAACCTTCATCAAGTAAAACAAGATTTTCAAGTTCTTGAACAGTAGGTACTTTTACCTTTTTATTACCGCCACTATCAGTTTCAGTTTTTGCTTTGTTTTTCCTGAACATCTCACTTAACTGAGCGCCATAAACTTCAAGATCGAATTTTTGTTCACTCATTACATTTTCCATTTCAGCACGCAAAGTACCTATACGATTAACAATAACTGGAAATGTCAACACTTCACCGATTATGTTACCATAATCTATTTTAAGTATCTCATCCATATCAATATCAGTGTCAAAACTTGTAATGTACAGCGCTACTAATTTATCGCCAAACTCAACTACAATTTTTTCTTTTCTGTCATCATCTGTGACAGCAATTTGTTTCCGTGCCATATTGTTATATTTTAAATGTGCTTATTTTTGTTTGTTCATTTGACATTAAAGTATTTTGATTTTTGTATTTATTGTATTCAACTTCGCCAGAAATTAAAATAATAGATTTTTCAGATTGATTTATAATTGGTTTATATGTTTCATATTTATCAGGCCAAATTGTAACAAAAACTATTTCACTATTTACTTCACATTTTAATTCAGCAAATACTTCACCTTTACGCGTTTTCTTTTTATTAATGTAAATAACTATTCCTGCAAACATTACCTTTTTACCTTTTGCGCTGGGTAAAGCAAATTCAATTTCGTTTAAATATTGTCCTTGAAAACCATTTTTACGTAAAATTTTATCATATTTAATGTACCCAAAACCGCATACTTCTTTTTGCTGTATCAACCACCAATAATCATTTCTTACAACTGCTGTTTTATAAACTTCATCAACTTGAGATTTGCTAAATTCAGCAAGCTTATATATTAACGAAAGTCGTTCTTCAACAGATTTAATATTTTCTATTGAATCAAAACAGCCAGCAAGTATCATATAAGTAATTGTGCGTTTATTAACGTTTTTCTTAGGTACTCTTTTATAGAATTCTTCAAAACTATAATAATTACCATTTGCTTCACGATCAGCTAATATAACATCAATTGAAGTTGCTCCACAATATTTTACTTTTTGAAACGACCAGTATATTTTGTTTGTAGCAGGATCAGCATAAAACATGTGATTTGAATAATTAACATCTGGCGGTAATAGTTCAATATTTTGACCTGATCTGTATATTTCTGATATGCGTTTGTGCAGTTCTTCTTCTTTTGAAAAATGTAACGCAGTAGTCCAAAACTGTAATGGATAATGTACTTTAAGATACTGACAATAATAACCCGTTATAGCGTATGCTACAGCGTGAGAGCGATTAAAACCGTAAGAAATGAATGCAATAATTTTATCCCACACTGAATCTGCATATTCCTTACTAACGTGAAATTTTTCTTTATATGCATTTATGAAATTATTATAATACTTATCAGCCTCAGCAACTGTCATGCCTAATTTTCTATAATGACCAAATTTTGCAGTCATTTTTCTAAATGCATCAGTTTCATGAGCAGAACAATTTGTAAGCATTTTATACGCAAGCATAAGCTGTTCCTGATATACCCAAAGTCCATACGTATAACCTGTAATATCGTCCATACCGATGTCAATTTCAGGTTCTTTTTCACCATGTTTTATTTTACAAAAATCAATATGCGCATTTGATTCCATAGGACCGGGCCTATATAATGCATTCATTGCAATCAAATGTTCCATATTATCAGGTTGTACTTGTATTGAATATTGTTTTTGCATATCAGAACCAAACTGAAATACATCATCATTATATCCTATTGAAAACATGCGATAAGTTTCATCATCGTCAATAGGAATATCTGAATGTATATTTATTTTTCTGCCAGTATGTTCTTCTATAAGCTTCAAAGTGTATGACCATTTATCCAATTGAGCTATGCCTAAAATATCTTCTTTTACAAATTTGCATTTGTCAAGATATACGCCTTCCCATTCTGTAACAAGCACACCATTCATTTTTTTAACAGGCAACCAATCATATATTTCCATAGGATTGCCTTGTGCATCTGTCTTTGGTGTTATTAATACACCTGAAGCGTGTATTGAACCTGCTCTATGATTTTTTAATAAAATCATTACAGTATTAACAAGTTCTACATTTTCTTTTACAAAACTTTTTAACGTTGAATTTATCTGTGCAGCTTTAAACAGTTGTGTTATATCGTCGCCTGTGCCTTCCATATCATCGCCTAAAAACGATGTAATAATATTTATTTCAGAATGATCATATCCCATTGCACGACCAATATCTTTTAAACCTGATTTTACTTTTATTGTAGTATATGAACCTATTGACGCAACTTGATGTATGCCAAAACGATTTTCCATATAACGTTTAACGTCATCGCGTTTTAAACCTTCAAAATCGCAATCAATATCTGGTACAGCATCAAATCTGCCTTCGTTTAAAAATCTTTCAAAAAGCAAATTATATTTAATCGGATCAAGATGTGTAATGCCTAACAAATATGCAACTAAAGATCCGCCTGCGCTACCGCGTCCAACGCCTGTTAGAATGTTGTTTTGATCGCAATAATATATTATATCCCAAAGCACAAGAAAATAATCTATAAACCCCCCAGCAGCAATAACATCAACTTCAGTTTTAATCATATCAAGATAAACTTGTTCATTTTCAACTTTATTTTTTATAAGTTTATCAAACCCTTTATATATCATTGCCATAAATAATTCAGTTGAATCTTTATACTGTTCTTCGCCTTCTTTAAAAATATATTTCGGCAATTTCATTGACTGCGTATCAATACTAAACTCACAACATTTATCAGCAATTACTTGAGTATTTTTAATTGCATTTTTAAATATTGTTTCATATTTTTTTTGAGAAAATAATCTTGTAAATGCAAATATTTCATCAGCTGTTTTATAATGCTGTGAATCTGATTCAAATTGAAACTGAATGTTACCTACAGTATTCAACATTTTCTTTACATGAGCATAATCTTTATCGATATAAAAAGTATCACATATTAACACTGGCTTTATTATTTTTGTGCCGGCATCAAAATATCTTTTAATCTGTTCTAAATGCTCAATTTCTTTCCTGTCTGATTTAAACTCACATACATCAAAACTGCAATATAAATTATCGCCAAAAAGTTTTATGAATTTGCTTAAAAAACTAAAATCAAAATCAACACTTACAACACATATTACATCAGTACTATATTGTTCAAGCTGTTCAAATGTTAAACACTGCGTTTCGTTAAAAACATTAATACATGCATTCATGCGTAAAATATTTCGCCAACCTTTTTCAGATATTGCATAGAACTTTACATCTCTGTATATTTGTTCTGTAAGTGCAAGATTAACTGTAATACCAAAAATAGGTTTGATTTCAGCTTCTTTGCATGCAGTTTGAAAAGTTATAGTACCAGCTAATGTATTACGCTCGCTTATACCTAAAAATTTATGATTTAAAAATTTTGCTTTTTTGCAATAATCAGCATATAAACCTGAACCATTTAGTAATTCATAAGAACCACGAATACCTAAGTTAACATAATCAATTTCTGTTTTTTTATTAACAGAACCTATATATTTAAGCATTTTTAACTTTACATCTTCTGTCTCACCCTGTTTAATGTAAAAATAATTTCCGCCAAACTTATAAACAAGATAATCGCATTCATATTCTGTATCAATAACAAAACAAAAATGCTCATCAAAAATATTTTCATCTGTTTCACCGATATAATGGAATAAACCTACACCATCAATAGTAAAATCGTTTTCATTTTCAAAGCTGAACTTAATATTATTTTGTTCAAGCCAATTTTTAATTTCCATATTCTTCAAGTATTTGTATTACACGTTCAATTTCATTTAAAAAAAACCCATCAAAATAAGGTATTTTATGTGCATATTTATGCTGAGTAACAAATTTTCTACCAGCTTTAACACTTTCAGGTGCACCATGTCTTAAATCTGGTTTTATTGACATGAACCTTCGTATATAAATTTCGCCTTCATATAAATTCGGATAAAAACAAATATACACATCTTCTTTGTTTTTTTCGATAAAATAACGATACCCTCCACCCCTAATTATTTCATAGCGTAAGGTGAATTTATATTTTTCATTACACAGCTTATTACATATTTTTTCAAGAACAGCAATAATTTGTTTATGTACAGATTGTTTATCAAAATCTTGTACAAATAACTCATCATCAATTTTTTTAAATTCAGTTTGTTTAAAATTAAATAATTTTGCTAAACCTGTATCAGCGTATTCCTTTGAATAATCAATACCTTTAAGTATGCATAAAGCTTCAACAAGATGTCTAAGATTTAAAAAATCTACATCGTCTATTGAAAACTCATGAAGAACATTTTTTAATTCAAAGATAAGATCATCTTTTTTTTCAATTTTCTTGCCTTCTAAAAAATCAGTGCATATTTTTGTTGCAAGTGGTTCTGCAATTGTTACTATATTATTCGACATACATATTCAATTTTTATGTTTATACTTCCTAATTCATACTCAATCTGAATTGTTTTATTTTCTAAATCGTAATATTTAATTTTACCTGTAAACTCAGAACCATTAATAAATTTTACATCAGAACCGGGTTTAAAATAAAAATACATATCGCGTTTTTCAAGTTTTCTTTTTTGATATTCATCTCTATATGTAAAACTTGGAATACCATAATGCATTACACTATCAAATATTCTTTGGTATTCGACATTATCAGAAAAAATAGATTTTAATTTATTTCGCTCAGCAATATCCTGAATTTTATTTTTCTTATGAGCCATTATTGTTTTCCAATATTCTTTATCAGCACTACCTGTATAAATTTTGCTTCTTAATTCTGCGCAAAAATATTCAAGTTGAAGTGTGTTGAAATAATCTAATATTGAAATATTGCGCGATTTCATGTTAATTTTATTTTTTGAACTTTTGATATGAAAAAGTCCATAGGGTTCGATAAATTTTCCAATATTTCCATAAGTTCAGCTTTTTCCATTTCACCAGGGTCTTTTGATTTACATAAACCTATTTTTACATTAAAATAATTATCAAGCTCAATACCATAACGTTTTTCCTCATTAATAGCATCTAAATCGTATAACATAATTATATCGCTTACATTTTTTTTAGTACGCAATAAATTAATTTGATTTACAGATATTTTTTTGCCAAAACAAGCTAAACATTTTATTTCATCAGTTTCATTAAGTTCAAGCAAAGTATCTATTTTAAGTTTATCAAAAATGCCTTCAACAAGAATTATAGTATGAGTTTTTTCATTAATTTCATTAATGCCAAATAAATATTTTGAAAAATCAGTACCGGGTGAATTCAAATATCGCAAATATCTTCTTTCAGTTTTTGCTTCAATTTTTTTTATTTCATCATTTGAAAGCATACTACGACCAATCCAACCTATAAGTGCGTTTTCATAATACATTAAAAATATAACATAATTTTTTAAATGTGTTTCAAGACGCGCATAACCTATTTCATGTATATCAAAAACAAAACTGCCAATATTTCTATCACCTTCAATGTATTCACAATCATAAATACGTTTAAAACCAAGAGGTTTTGAACAGCGTTTCATTGCTTCATATTTTTCAACAGTTGTTTCAGCGTTAAGTTTATTAACGAGTTCATTGTCAACATAAATTGTTCTTGCTTCTCTAAGTACATCAAGACGATTTATATGTTTTAATAATTTATAAATAGTACCACGCTCACCGCATTTGAAACAATTAAAAGAACCAACGCCTGTAAAATTTATGCCCATGTGCCCTTTTTTACTACAAAACGGACAATCAGTTGCGTACCAACCTTTACCACCAGTCTGGCGCATATTAAATATGTTGTCGAGATGCTTCTTTTCTATATGTGTTCCCATTTTATTACCTCGATATTTGCTTTATTTAATAAAGCTATTCCAGCGTTATCTCTATAATCATCCTTATATACAACTTTTTTAATTCCTGATTGAATAATTAATTTTGCACATTCTATACAAGGTGATATATTACAGTATAAAGTAGAACCATCTGTTGCTAAACCCTGTCTCGCAGCTTTAGACACAGCGTTTACTTCTGCATGAATAACTTCATTCTTTGTAACCAAAACACCGCTCTCACACTCTGTTTCGCATGTATTTTCGAATCCAGCGGGTGTACCATTATATCCATAAGCGATTATATTATTGTCTTTTACAATAATTGCGCCTACTTTTAATCTTACAGCATAAGAAAGCTCAGAAATTCGCATGCAAAAATCAATATATAATTTATCATATTTATTCATAATAATTCTTTTAACGCGTTATAAAACGAGTATTTGAAAGCAATGTTTTCATCTCAGTATCAACTTTTTTTGAATTTATTTCAATTTGATAAAACTGTTCAACTAATTTATCTGGCATGTGTATCGAACTCAAACCTACTAAATTATATTGATTACGAATTAATTCATAAGTAATATCATAACCACACTGCTTCAATGCATTTTCCAAATCATATTCATCGTTATAAACAAGTTCATATATTTTCTTTACTTTTTGTGGCCCATGCCCTTTTGGAAGTAAACGTTCAACATTATCACCTTGACAACCCAATAATAACTTTTCAAACAGTATTAAATCTGGATTAATCGACTGCGCAGCAGGTACCATTTCAGGAATATTTTTTGCAACTGTATTTAAAGTGTCACAGTATAACTTATAATTATTTGTATTTGCTGTAAAAACTACTGTGCGACAGTTTACAAGTTGTCTTATGTCCTCATCGTTTGAAACAAGTACGCAAAACATATTTTTTGCAGATTCGCGACTTAATGCAAGTATATCATCTGCTTCAAGACCTTCAATTCTTATTGCATTATAACCTTTATGTAGAAAAATGTTGTAAATTTCATCAAGCAAGTCATAAAACTCTTGTTCCTTTTTTGTGCGGTTTGCTTTATATGTTTTATTTAATGCTTTACGAAAGTTTTCATTTTTTGCATCAAAAGAAAATATCACTTGTTCTGCATCAGGAAATTTTTTAACAATTGACAATAAATCAGTAATACATTTACGACCTAAAGTCAATTGCCATTTTTCTTGTTTAATATCAAAACCTTCATAGTTTGATACTATAGCATACGATTTATGATAATTGTTTGAAATGTCTATTGATATTCTCATCGCTTATTTATTTTTAACAAATATACTAAATATATTTAACGCACGCTGTTTTTTATTTCGTATTCACTTTTAAAAACAGAAATACCAAGCTGTTGTTCAATTAAATCAGGCGTTGTACACGATTTATTGAATGACGTAAATTCTGCATGAAAAGGCCATCTATTACAACCTTGAAACAAACAACCAAATGCATTTGATAAATAATCTGCAGATGAATAATCACATTCGCAAGATATATCACAACCCGGTTTAAAATCTTTTGCTATTTGAATATTATTAAAAATCATTTGATCGCGCAATAACCAGTGTAAACCAACGATAAATTCTTCTTCGCAAAATTTCAATCTGCGATTCATTTGACCTGCTAATGATTTATAATCTTGAATCACAGTATAAGAACAACTGCGAGACATTAAATTATAATCATCTTTTATTTTTGCATATTGACGCAATGCTTCAAGTTCAAGCGCACATTCAATAAATTTACTCAAAGCATCAGAATTATTGATAAGTTTTTCATACAAATCAGTATATAAAACATATTCAGGCGCTTCTGATACTTTATAATCAATAAATTTTACGCCTACTCGTGCTCTTGAATGTTGATCAAACTGACAAATTGGCGTGTTTGCAACTTTATACTGAATTGCTGTTTTGTCAAAATCAATAATTTCAACTTTAAGGTCAGCTATACCTTTATAAATTGTAACGTCGTTTATAATTTTCATTTTGTTATTTTTTTAAAAATAGATATAAATCGCTTGAATATAAATCTGAAACACGTAAGTTTCGTATTTTTTCGAAAATGAATTCGTTATCATTAAATAATATTTGCGTATATAAACCTAATAAAGGAAATTTTTCAACAATTTGTATTTGTATTTTTTTATAAATACTCATCAAATACGCATCTTTAATATCATTTGTATCAAATTTTCTTGAAGCATGAAAACCTCGAGTACTTACAAGCGACATTAAATTTTGTCCGAAATGGTATGAATGAGAATATGACTGTGGTAAAAATGCGCGAGCTGTTTGCCAACTACCTTCGCCATCGCTTAATGCAAATTCGTACAAATCTTTAAGTTTAGAAAACAAAATTACGTCTCGTAACGAATTTTCATTTTTTACAATATCAGCATCAAGCTTACAGTTATCTCTGCAACCTATTGACATGAAAGCAATAAACTGTGTTGACTGAACGTGATAATCAAACAACCATCTTGGTACACCTTTTACTCTAAAAACAAATTGTACCATTTCTTTTGCTTGAGGCAATGTGTTATGCGTTAATACTGCTTTAATTACTTCTAATTTACCCTCAACAGATGTCTCAGGCCATTTTTGTATAAAATTGTTATCGCCCCACGTACTTGTTGCGGTGACAAACATTGCTTTATACGGGTTCTCAGAACTATCCTCAAGCGTAACTTCACTTGATTCAATTAAACTTTTTATGCATGTACTTTTTATAGGTTTATCACTTGGCAGTGTACCCATGATTCTACGCATATTTTCTATTTCATCAGCTTTTAAATTTTTCATAATTCTATATGTAATGAGGTTATTTTTACGTATATTTTATAATTATATATATTTAATTTTTTTGAAAGCATTTTTACAACAATAGCAAAAGTTTGATTGTCATACAGAAAATTTGTTTCATAATTCTGCGATCTGACAAAAGCATGTAACTCAATAACACCTTTACGTATTATTACCTGAATTGCAGATAAACACGCAGCCAATTTACCTATTTCATCATATTTAGGTTGTATACAAGCTTGACGTGTATGTATATCATTTTCAAAATCAAAATCTGCAAAATACTTTATGATTTTTTCGCGTTCAATAAGATCAGCTTCACTATTATATAAAATTCCAGTACCCACAAGTTCATCAATTTCAGTATGCTGTATACTATACTGATAATTAGTAATTTCTTGCCAATTTTTACCTGCTATATAAACAGCGTCAGCTTGTTTCAGCTTGTTTCGTATATCTCTTTGTACTTTCATAGCCAATATGGTTTTATATTAGAATTTTCTTTAACTGAATCTATAACGTTGCTAACATCATCTACAAAAGTATTATCAGTAAAGTATTCGCGAACTTTTGAATTATCAATGTTATGCCAATGTAAATAATCTTTATCTGGTATGAAAGTGATTTTATTAGAAATTGTTAAACCTAAAGATTCAAATATTGCAAACATGCTATACCAATTTCTACTATGTAAATAATGTTTTCCAATATTAAAACAAGAATACCACTTCTCATCTTTAACTATATTCAAAATGCAAGCTGCTATATTTTTAGCATGCGTATATGATTTATTTATTTTTTTATCAAGCAATATTGTTAACTCAACATCGTTATACGAAGCATAAATATACTTTGTAAGAGCTGAATGAAGATCGTGTGGAAATTCTGAAAAACCAAATACAGGTCGCACAACAAGCCATTTTGTCTTACATTCATTTCTAACAGTAAGTTCACCTGCGTATTTAGTAATACCGTAATATGTTTTAGGGTTTATACGCGAATTTTCAGTAATAGGATATGCTTGAGAATATGATTCAGGGTCAAATATTGCAGTTGTTGATAAATAAACTAAATCAATATCATATTTATTACAAATATCAACAATATTTTTTGTACCATATACGTTTGACAAACATGCTTCTTTAGTAGCATTAGCACAAAAATCAGTACCTACATAAGCACCTGAATGAATAATAATATCTGGCTTATTTGCTTTTATGCATGCTTCAAAATTATTACTTGTAAAATCAAGTTCATAATTTCGAATAGCAAATGAATTATGCGTTTTTAATGTCATTGGATATTCAACTACACAAAAACTATCAGAATCATTTATGATTTTTGTCATAAATTTTGGTATAACACCTTCTTCGCCAGTTATAAATATTTTTTTCATTTGTATAATTTTTCAAAAATGTGTTTTACATAGTTTTCTTTTGATATTTTATTATATGCATATTGATATGCTGGATGATATATTTTTACTATATTGTGTGTAGGAAACAGTTTAGACGAAATAAGAAAATTATAAACATGATCACCAAGCGCAACTATAATTTTAGGTTTTAACATTTCTATTTCATGTTTTAAATGAAATTTACACGCATTAAACTGTTCCTGTATAATTTTGTTGTCAGGCGTTGAGCATTTTACTAAATTTGTAAATATCGATTTTTCCAATATACCTGCATTTTTTAACGCATTAATAAAGCATTCATTTTTATCGCAATCATCAAATATTGTATCGCTTTCGCGAATTTTTGACGGATTAATGCCTACAATTAAATATTCAGGTTTTGATGTTTCAGCTCTTCTGTTCAAGCGCTGTTCATTTATTTTTAAATTACCTAATGAGCATGCATTACAATGTGTTTGTACTTTATTAGTAATTATATATTCAAGTTCAAAAGCTATCTCTTCAGGTGTAAAATTTGACGTATCTAAAAAATTTATATGTACATCTTCTGATAGTTCTTCACATACCTCATAAAACGTTTTAATGTGTTTATTAAAATCAGCAATATTCATATCTTTTTCATCATGTTTTTTAAATCTTTCTGCAGCAACTTCAGCAGTACAAGATAATACAAAAAAATGTGAACCACATTCATATTCATGTTTCATTCTTGATTTAAAAAACGTTTCATTTATTTTTCTATTATACAGTCTTGCATAAACTATTTGACTTATATAAGAACGAACAATAACTAAATAATTACCTTTTGCTTCTTTAACAAGAATATCTCTTATTGTATCTTTACCTGTTTTATCAGGACCATCGATATGAATTATTTGTGAATACATTTTACCAATTTTTAAAATCGTTAATTAATTTACTAATACGAGTTAAATCGTCTGACGTTACTTGACCAATTATTACAGATTTTGAATATGTATAATTTTTGCAGAAAACTCTTAATAAAGAAATATTTGGCGTGTTTATTGGTGTACATATTATCACTTCAGTTTGTAAATGAAATTTGATTTCATTATCAATATGTTCGTAATATAATATTTTATGCTGTTGCATCTTTTTCCAATTTTCAATATCAGAAAGTGCTACAGGATTTTCATAAAATAAAACTGTAAGTTTTTTCATAATTGTATTTGATTAATATCTTTAACTACATTAATAATTTTATTAGCATATCGTAAATCATCCTCTTCATATAAAGCATTATTAAATACTAAATACGTTTCAAAGAATTTACATAACTTATTTGCATTATCAATTTGATCATCAATAACACATTTGATACTTTCCTTATTGAAGTTATTTATTAAATATTCTTCCTTTTCTTCAGCAAAAAATAAAAAATCATAATGAATTTCGTTATCTTTAAGCCATTGAATTGTATCAAAAAACAGTCGAGTTATTTTATTAAAAGGTCTTGCCGTTAATAATATTATACCGTAACCAGAATCTTGTGCCTTTTTTAATAATTCAATACCTGGCATGTTAGGTTTACAGTTACGCTCTTCACCTGCCATTCTAAATTTTTTCTTTACAGCTGTATAACTTACAATATCAATAGATTTGAATTCGTCTATTGATTTATAATCAAAACCAAGATAATTAAAATACCTAATAAAATTAAGTGGATAGTCATTTAATATACCATCAATATCAAAAGCAACATACACGCGAGATGAACTTTTTGCTTCTTTTAACTGTTTTTCTTGTTCATAACGTATATCAACTACAATTGATTTTTCAAGGAATTTTGTATAAAAATAATCTGCATCAAAACCGTTAATAATAAATAGATTTAATAAAAATTTAAACGCATCAATGCCTTCCTCAGCAAAGTTATCCATACTATCCTCTTTATTTATATATCTATGTGTTTTCCAATTGAGTTCATCAAGCATTTCAAATATTTCTTTTGCGCTTGATAAAATATACTCTTTTGACCATCTCAAGCGCTCATCACGCGTAAAGTTAGCAATATTTTTATCGTACTTTTCTTTGAAAAGTTTTTCAGTGAAAGCTTTTTGTATTTTAAAAGCTTCTTCAAAATTTTGTTTATTGTCTTGATTCATAATAATTAATTATTTCGTTTGATTTTATTGAATGATTCCATTGTGCATATCTGCCTAACATTTCTATACCGCCAATGTTACGAATATCAATGCTATTTACTATCTGGAAAGGTGCGTTATAAAATTTACCGATTACTTTATTACCTTCAGCATTTGAAAAATTTTCATAAGGCGCGCTTAATTCATAAGAAATATAATTTTTAAAATATGTTTTTCGTGTATACCAACCTGTTATTGAATAAATATAACTAAATCGTTTACTTAATTCAACATCGCGTTCATTATTGTATGTACAAAAAACAAAATGTTTATTGCTTGATTGTGGATGTATATCATCGATTTGAGCAAGTTTACAAAATATTTTAAGATTTAAAGTAGAAATACAGTTTACATATTCAAACTCATCAAATTTAGTTTGCATAAGCTTATTTTTCAAATCAATATTTGTAATTGCTGAATTTGTTACTACATTTCTTTTTCGTACAATTTCATAAACCTTTTTAAAAACATTATTATAAAACTCATCAGTTCCATCGCTTAAACAATATATTATAGAACTGCCTGAAGACAAAAATGATTTTTCTAATTTTTTTGTATTGTGTGTTTTTTCAGCATATATCTGTTTAAAATTATCATCAAAAGGTACTTGCGCATAACCATCTTTTGTATAACCAATTATAACTTCATGAGTTTGATACTCAATTCCAAGTTTATTAAGAAAATTACGCGCAAAAACAGTATCAATTATTATTCGAGGACCCGCGCTGAATAATGCATTTAATTGCCCTAATGGGGCAGAATCAATTATTTCATAATCTGGATTATAAAAAGCGGCTATAAGCCCTGCTACACCGCCACCAAGTATTAAATTACGTTTCATAGTATTGTTTCCCAATTTTTAATCTCATTATTCCAAATCTTATTGAATTTTTCTTTCATAACAAATTTAAGCCAATATTGTTCAAAACTGTTTATTCTTTCACCTTTTTGATGTACAAAAAAGCTAACAAACCTGTTAAAATCATCTAATAACACCTCATTAACAGTCACGTATTTCTCTGTATCATATCTACACTTGTCTTCTAACATAATTTCTTGCAACTGGTCTTGACGTGGTAACCAAGTGCCAGGTTTTTGATAAATGTCTTGATTAGCAACTAATATGACACCGCCAACGTGACAAAACCAATCACCTTTATATGAGATAAAAGACTTACTTGGTAAACCCATAGTTTGTCTGTAGTTTTGTATCTCTTGTGCCTTTTCGCACATTTCAATATATTCTTTCGATATGTCCATATTATCTTTTTAAAATTTTTACGTTTGTATTATAATAACTAAGTACATATTCATCTAATTTGTTTTCTGGGGTTGCGTATTTATTTTTAACCAATAATAAATTTTCAAAAACTGTCCCTGGTATTAGGTTATGTTTTATTACTTCATGTGCATTTTGTTCAACATGACCTAATTTATTAACAAATGAATGTTCCATAAAAACATTCATACGAAAACTTTTTTCATAAAAGCGTGAATTTTTATCAATACATTTAAACACGCACATTCTATAATTTTTATCTTTTAATTTACCTGCTTTTGCTATGCCTATAAAAGCAACGTTTTCAAATACTGCTGTAATATAAATACGTTCACTCATATTTTATTGTTTAATCTTCTTCTGGAAAGTAAAATTCTCTTAATGTACCTGCTCTATCATAAAATCTATCGTTATTATATGATTGCATTATTTTTATTATTTTGTTACTTGGGTAATTTCTCATCTTATCAACATATAATCGCATTGCACCAGCTGATTTTTCATCACGCGTTTGATTTAATGTAACAAACATTGAAAATGGTTCTGAAGCATTTTTAAACTCTGACAAATTATTTCTTGTCATTACAAAATTAGGATCTTCAGAAAGTTGTGGTGGGACATTTGACGCTTGAGTTGCAGTAATTATTCTTGTATTAAACTCAACAGCAATATTTTTTAATACACGACCTAATGCTCTTCGTCTTTCTCGTTCCTGTTCAACCTGATATTTTTTACCATCACCAGGGTTGAATAATTCTAAATAGTCAAGTATTACTAAATCAACACAGCCAATTGTTTTTTCAAGATCAATAAATACATTTCTTACTTCTTTTAATGAAGGCATAGTAAACTGTTCGTATGCATGTACATAAATTTCGCCACCTCTACCTTTTATATCTCTTGCAGTTCTTAAAAGTAAATCATATAATTCACGATCATAAGACGCATAATCAACCAATTCATTAACAACGCCTGTCCAAGTAGAATCATATCCGCGTTCAGTTTCGTTTTTTGAACCTTCAGCTTGAATATGTAATACTTTAAAACCACGACGCGCAGCTGAAACGCCACACCAACGCAAAAGTTTTGTTTTACCAATACCAGATTGTGCTAAAAACAGTGCAGTATCTGTCACATCCATACCACCAGACATTAATGTATCAAGTTCATCAATACCTGTAGGTATTTTTATTTTAGTACCATCATCTGTTTCACGTCTAATTAATCTTTTACGATTACGTGCTTCAAAACCTTCAAATATAGGTTCATAATAATGCGAATTGCTTGTAATTGAAAATGAATAAATTTCTTCAGAAGATTTCTTTAATAGATTATATGCTTTTTCTTTATTACCTGAATTGTAAACATCAGCAATTGTTTCATAGTTATCAATAAACATTGATTGCTTAACATAGTCCTCTAATGTTTGTAAAATTTGATCCTTGTCAACAATCGGTGCGTGTTTAATCTTTGCCAAAACTCCAGTTACTTCAACATCCCTTTCAAACTGTTGTGATATAACGCCAAATGTTGGTATTTTATTATTTAATGAATAGTAATTAATTACAGCTTTATGAATTTTTTTAAATGCTTCTGAAGGTAAATACTGGTATTTTAAATGTGATTGACAAACCTCTATGATTTCAGATTTTCTGAAACATAACTTAAAAAGCTCGTATAAAAAATCGTATGTTAAATGGTTTTGCATTAGTGTTGAGTTTATTGTTTACAAATATACTTAGTATATTTTTATTAGAAAAATTTTTTTTGTTAAATAAAGCCAAAATTAAAGCTTTGATTGATGTAGTCAGCTGCAAGACGCGCAATCCAAAGTGCCATACATGTATCATCATGCTCACCTACGCCTTCAAGTTTGCCCTTATCAGTCCACGTTACTGATGAAAGTTCCATACAGATTGTATCTGTTATATTTTTTGATTTTTCATCACCTCGAGGAAATTTGAATCTACCTTGTTCAAATAATATTGCAAGTCCCGGCAACCCTGCACGTAAATCATGTTTGTTTGTACCTGTCGTATGTTCAACAATAGGTAAACCTGCATCTTTTGCGCCTTGAGCAAAAATAACTTGCATTTGATTTGCTTCAACAAAAATTACACTGGGACTAAAATTTGTGTTTATCTTTTTTAATACTGCAAGCTGTTCAGTGTATGAACGCCCTTTTTCACGCCATACATTTAACAACCAATAATTATTGTTCTCATCAACTCCAAGTGTAATAAACACGCTATAATCAGCGCCTATGCCTGCAGAAATAGCAAAATCGCAGCCTGTTGCTACTCTTGTGAATTTTTTAGTATGTGACCAAATATTTGTCACAATTTTATGTTCTTCCATACCAAGAAAACTACGTTGCAAAATTGACCACGGAAATATTGTAGCATCTGAAGATATGGGTCTACATAAGATTTCTCGTGAAAATATTAAGCTACCCTGCGTATCTTTTTTCTCAAGAATTGACTGTATGCTGTATCTATCAGGCCATAATAAACTTCCATCAGGAAATATTGCAGGATATTCAAACGTTGCCCAAGCTTTCTTTTCTTTCAAATCTGCAAACAAATCTTTACTTGAATAAGGTGTACCTACATTTACTGCTTGACCCCCTGGAAGTAACATGTTCATAATTACAGCATGAAAAGTAGAAATGTACTTATTTCTTTGTTCTTCAGAATATAAAACTGAGTCATTCATAAAATCATCAAGAACAACATATCCAGGGTGAAAACCTCTCATTTTTGAACCAAATGATTTTACAACAAGCGAAGCACCATTTTTACATGTTATTTCTGTTTCAGCCCATTTAAAATCTTTACCTGGAAATAATTTTTCGCGCAAAAAATCATTACTTTCAATTTCATCCTTAACAATACCGAGAAGATGCTTTGCTAAATTAAACTCGTTTGTAATTAACATACCGAGTTTTGACATTTGATATTCTTTAGGCGCTATTTTATATGCAGTAGATTTTTCATATCTATACATTTTCCATATTAAATATGCAAAACTGAAAAAATACGATTTTCCGTGATCACGCGCTGCTATTATACATAACAGTCTATATTTTTGAACTAAATTACCCCATTCAATATGATGCCAGTTAACTATAAAGTCTTGTAGCATTGTTGCAATAAAATAATTTAAACTGTATTTTTTAAAAGATTCATCTACATGCGAAGCAAACCTGTCTAAATAACCAAACGAACCACTTTTTATTTTCCCGCCTTCAAATGCAATTACATTCGCAGTTTCGTCAAATAATATCTCAAGTACATTATCAATATCAGCAGTGTCACCACTAAAAAGCTCAGCGATTGTTTCATCATCCATTGTTGAAATAATATCACCTACTTGTGAATATACTGCCTGTAACTGCGCATGAGTTAATTCTTTTTTCATTTTATTTCACTGGGCATGCACCACTTAAACATTCATCAGCAACTGGATATGCAACTGCTTCATCAATTTTATTTAATGTTGTAATTGGTGTTACCTTATTTATTAATTCTGTGTATTTTTCTTTTGAGATTGTTTCATAAGGCGCCTGGTCAAAACCATGACCACGATATAAAAGAAATGAACAGCTTTTAGTATTTTCTGCATAATTATCAACCAACCATTGTTTAATAGCGGGTAAATCTTCATGCTTATAATAAACAGTTGCAGATACTGAATTATCTGACCAAACAGTTTGTAATTTTTTAATAAGTTCAAGTTGTTCAATAGATGTAAATGAAGTACCTATAGGTGTACCTTGTGGTACAGAACAAGGAAATTCAACAACCATAGTATTTGTATCAATAGTACCATCAAAATTTCTTTGTAATTCTATATGATAACCATTTTTACGACATACATCTATCAAAGGTGAGTTTGTTGCTATTCTCATTCTGCGAATATAATACGGACCAGCTGGTGATGGGTGTACACCCGGCGTAACGCCTGCTAATAAAGATAACGTACCACTTGGTTTAACTGTTGTCAATTTTATTGAACGCGGAAAATTATGCAATAATGAATATTCATAATCATATTTTCTTAATTCTTTATAGCATTTTTCAAGCCATTCAATTTTATAATTTTGGCATTGTGCAAGTCCTGTTACACCAATACCCATTCGCATGTGTTTATGAACAATATTTTCAGTATCTTGCTGGTGGCATTTTAATGCAAGCGAATGCTTATTTACGCGATATAAATATTTTGCAACTTTTATTAACTCTTCCTTTGATGTTATGTTAGGCAAAAATATTTCTGCTAAACAGCATGTTTCCTTATCAGCAAGACCTTGTTCTGCACACGGATTAAAACCTGCAACATCAGGATCAGGATATTGTGTTTCACCAATACGTCCAACTTTCTTTGTTAAATTAAGATTTATCAATCCGTATGGTTCACCTTGTTCATAAGTTTCCCAAAATTCAACAGGCAATGAATTTATATCGTTACACACTACTGAATTATTACTCATTGCACGCCAATTTGGAATGGGACCCAAATCCCAACGTTTAGCTTTTAAAAATTCAATATCATCTCGATCACCTATTGCAATTTGCGCAGAACGACGTACGTTACCTGACACAACTATATGACCAATTATATTCATAATGTCAAGACAGTCAATAGGCCTTAATTTATCATCAGCACGAGAATTTAAAACTTTATGTATTTCATTTATCCCCCAGCATAACTCTTCTGGCCCTGATGAAACACCCCCAAATCCGCGTATTGGCGCGCCCTTAGACCGCACAAGTTCTGCAGAATATGTAAACCCCTTACCGCTGTAAAAATGTGCTTTTAATACTTTCCCTAACAGTTTTACCCAACCTTCGCGTGTATCTGGTATTATAAAGTCAGCATCTGGTTTGTCATTTCTGACAATTTCGATTTTACCTTTAAGTTTAGGCAGTTCATAGACATTTTTCTTTTGAATATTATAACCAACACCTGTACCCAGCATTGAAGCATCCATTGCCCAAGTAAAAGGCGTTACAGGATTGTTTACTACTGTAAAAGCACAATTTTGCAATGAAAACAAACCTAATTTGTCAACAGTTTTTGTACCAAGTTGCCATAAGAATCTACCAGCTACACAACCTTTCAAATTTAACAAAATCTCAGAAAATTCTTTTTCTTCTTCCTTTGTAAAACCTACTTTTAACTGTGTACGGCAAGCATTTATAACTCTGTCAACAGTATCATGAAATTCTTCTGAATCTGAATCGGGATTCGTTTCATCTAACCGCCTCGCATAAGTTCTTTTATATGTTATATAACCTATTGAGCCAAACGGCACTTGTATATTTCTGTCACTTTTAAATACCTCGCTATGCATAATTTTTAAAATTTAAACGTTTCACGAACAGATGTTTTCTCTACGCCAACAGTAAAATTATCACTTTGTCTTAAAGTATTGACTAAATACTGATGCAATAATTTATTTGCCTGAACATCATTCATTGCTCTATGTGCGTCTATCAATTCAATTCCGGCTTGTTTACAGCAAGCGCCAAGATTAAATTTGCGCATCTGACTGACCCATTTTGTACGACCTAAAAACAAAGTATCTTCATGATAACGCTCAACATAATCATAAAGATCAAAACCTTGTCTTTTAAAAGCATAATCAATAAATGCAGCATCAAAATGCGAAACATTATGTCCTACAAGAACTGGTTTGTATTTGAACCTTTCGTTACCGTTTGTATATGTTTTAAATGCTTCTACAAGTAAATCAACTAATTCACTAATTTCAATACCTGTTTCAAGCTGTTCAAATGTAATGCCTGTGTGCTGCATTGCTTTTGGATCGTACGATAAATTATCGTATGGCTTTATAAATGTTTCAAATGCAAATTTTTCTTCAAATTTTTCACAGTCATAAACAACCATCGCAAATTCAGTGATAGGGTTTTTTGTTGCAACTAACCCGCCAGTTTCAATATCAAAACATATATAATTAAACATTTTACTTCTTTTTAGTGATTAAACGTAATATTTTAATTCCAATACTTTTATTTTCAATTACTGTAATTTTAGCACCAGTATAAGAATCTGGCAAGTGACCACGTTTAGTATACATATACACATCAGAATTTGTAAAAGGTTTACCAGATTCTTTAGTTGTAAAATTTTTATTAAGCCAATCGCGTAATTGCGAAGGCGTAAAATCTGTTTCAGGGTTTAATTTAAAGTGTGTCATATAAAAATTATATTTGAGTGTTTACTTAATTTTTCCTTTATTTTTATAAATTCATTTTCAAGTTCATCTTCAGACGCAAAAGAAATATTTGTATTAGCGTAAGGTACTTTATTATTTTCTGATTTATTTATTATCAAAACAGGCACAACACGGTGATTTTTTGTATCATAATAACTACCACGCGTAAATGAATTTATATCTGCAATATTACCTACAAATTGATTTTTAATATTAATGTATGCACGTCTATTTATTTGCTGTACGCTTTCTGCATAAGCTTTAATCATTGCTAAAAAATCAATGTCTGGCATTTGCTTATATAGATCGAGCAATTGTTCAAGACCAATATCAAGACCAAATTTTTGAATAATTTCAAAAAATACTGTAATAATTTCTGCATCTATAGGTGCTAATGCATGAATATCAGTTTCGCCTAACTCAACATAACCTTCAACACATTCTTTTAATGAATCTTTTATCGTGCCCATTTTTGAGTAATTAAATTATAATATGTAATATCTATTTTTTCAATGTAATTCATTCTCTCATCAAAATTAATCAACTGTGTTTTTTCTTTCAAAGTACCATGCTCCCAAATTAAATGACATTTCATACAATCGTATAAGATATTTTTCTTTTCGCATTCTAAATCTTTACGTTGTGATCTTGGAATAATGTGCGAATGAGTTAACATTGATGTACTATTACAGCCTGAACATTCGTGTTTTCTTTCGTTAGCTATCTCATCATAAATTTTTTGTAATTCAACTGCACGCTCTTTTAATTTTTGAGATGTTTTTAAAATAGAATTTAATTTTAATTTTTTTACTTCTGGCAGTTTTTGGTTATCGAGCCGTATTCTATTACATTCACTACATAAGCGATGAGTCCTGTTTACTATAGGTTTATCAAGTTCGCACATTGTACATTTACTTATTTCTACTTTCATACTTTCATCTCCCTACATTTAACGCTCCATTTACAAAGTTTACAGTATTCAGAATTTTTTGAATAACCTTTTGTTAACGTTAAACAATGCATTAAACCAAATTCAGTATTATGAAAACGTTTGCGTTCAGTTTCTTCAAGTGCATTAAAACTAACAGGTTCTTGATAATTTATTATTTCATTTAAGTCTGTAATAAACACGCCAATTTGTGATGTCCATAGCAACGCTTTTTGTAATTCATTCTGATTTTTATTTATCCAGCGCTCAATAGCTTTCTCACCAATTATATGACCAATATGTATGTATCTTTTAGATTGAATTGCGTTAGGTTTTGAATAGAAATAAAACTGGTATGCGCAAAAATCAAAAATCATATTTGTGCCTACTGCAAATTTACCGTAATTTTCGTCAAACCATTTAGTTATCCTATTAATAGATTTTATTTCAGATTCTTTGGGTACGAACAAATAATTTTGCACTCCACAAAATTTAATGTAAAAGTGCTGATAACAGATCTGTATTTGTTCTTGTAAGTTCATGCGACAAATATATTAAATATATTCGACGTATACTACAATTTTTAATCCCAAGAAAACTTAAAATTGATTTGTTCTGTGCGATCAGCTTCAGTTTGAGATTGAAAATCTATAGGGTTGCACGGCACATTATTTTGTCCGCCTGTACCAGTAAATTTTTTACATAAAAATATACCTAAATATGTACCTTTTACAAACGTACCCATATTGATTTCATTTGCTTGACCTACAATATCGTTAAATGTACCGTAATAAGGTAATGCATCAGCAGAATTTAAAGTTTCAAAATTTAATTCGCCGCATTCATCTGTTGAAGGTACTACAACGCTTGCTTCTACTGTATAATCAGGCGTCGTTGAACTTAATTCACAGTATAATTTGAAATTTAATAAATCTGCAGATGAAATATTTTTTACAGCAATGCAAATTGTTTCAGTATAACCATAAGTTTTACTTTTAGGCGTAATATCACGAAACAATGTATTCATTCTTGCATTTGGAATGATTGTTCCTGATATGTAACCACCAAGAGATTTTTGAATTTCTTGCTGCTGTGCTCCAGAAGCTGTAGCGCCGGTATAATATAAATAAATCATTCGTATGTAATTGCAATTGTTAGTGTAGCTTTTTTATTATTAGGTATTTGAAAATCATGAAATGTCAACGAACTCAAATCAACTGATTCACAGTTTACTATTGAAAATTGAGACGACGTTAATACAAAAGTATCAAATTGATATTCAAATCGAATAGGTAATGCATATTCAGTACATGTACTAACCTGCTGAAAGCAAAAAACAGTTATTGATGATATTTTTGTAGTATCTTGACAAATATCAGATAATTGTAAAACAAATGTATTTTTATCCAAATAATCAATTTCATACTCTTCAAACTTTATCATTGATACAGGAAAGTTGTCATTAGACGCTACGCTACGAATCTGTTTTGCAATACGAGTATTGATTAAATCACAACCACCTGTTTGTTGAGATATTATAGTTTCAATTTTTGCATTCATATTTTTTATTTTACAATTAAAAACGTAATGAGTACTGCAGCTAAAACGCCTGAAAAACCGCCAAATATAGCTGTTTTAATTTTTTCGCGTCTATAAAGTTTTTGTGCTTTATCCAAATTTGCTTTTAATTCTGCAGCTATCGTATTGTTGTTTTTTATAATAATTAATTGCTGATCGATTTGCTTACTTAATAAAGATGAATAATCGCGTTGCTTTTCAATAAGAGTACTATCGTGTTTTATTTTTAATAATAATACATTTTTAACAGTGCTACATTCATTTAAACTTACATTTAATAAATTCAATGTTTTTACCTGTTGCATATTAATTGCAACAAGCGTATCACTATTAATAACTACTTTTTTTGGATAGCCATTCTGAGAATATAGTGAACTGCTTATCATTATTAGCAATAAGAATTTGAACGCGATCTTTGTCATAATTATTATGAATTAAATTTATTATTTGAGTTGTATTTGTTGCTTGCCATTTTTTATATAAACTATCAATTTCTACTTTTAACGAATCTGAAATTTTCTTTTGTAAAACAAGTTGTTCAGTTAGAAGCTTATTCTCAGCTTCTTTTGATACAACTGTATTGTTTATCGTCTGAAGTGTTTTATTGCTGTAGAATAGCTTAAAGCACGCTAAAAACAGTGCAATTATTAATATTACATATACCCAGTTTTTCTTTATGAAAGTAAAAACGCTTTGCCAAGTTAAATTTTTCAATATCATTTTTTATAAATGTTTATTTCTGGTACATTAATACTTTTACACCAATCTGATACATTAAAACTCGGACACGCTTTATTATCAAACTGATTATGACCCGCAATTTTTATGTCTGGATGTTTTTGCAAAAAATCATATACATATTGAGTTAATTCATCTTTTTGAGCTTGCGTGCGTGTATCTTTAGGTTTACCTTTTTTATCAAGTCCACCTACATAAACAATATGATGTGCAACACTGTTGATACCTGCTACGCCGTTAGTAATTTCCCAAGATTCTTTATACTCATCGTCGTCATAAGGCACAAGATTTTCAACAACACCTGACAAATGAATCATATCTGAATAACCAACTTGTGTCCAACCTCTACCAGCTAATTTTTTAACGTTTACTCCGCCTATTGATTCATTTGGCAGTGCTAATACATTTTGATAAATTTTGCCTTTATACAAATATGTTCCATCTTGATTAATCTTAGGACCAAGATGCCATTGACGTATCGTATCACTACTTATTTCCTTACCTTCAATAGTTGCTGAACAATGTATAACAAAATACTGTATGTTTTTCATATATTAAAATATGTAGTTATTCTGTCTTTTCTTCTTTACTAAACTTCAATCCAAACTTTGTAGCAATCCAGTTTATCAGCTTGTCAATACCCAACTTATAAATACCCATAGAGAAGATGATACTCCAAAGCAATCCTGTTATATCAGCCTTACCAACTATCTCATAGGAAAATATAAAGATACAAGCCATAATAATGCCAATACACAATACCCATATTGCCATAGGCACTTTCCTAAACCAGTCTAATTTCGGTGCTTTATTCTCTGCTGATACATACATATTAAATATTCCAGACACAATGATAAAAGCTACAATGAATACCCAGTTAAGATAACTCCAAAAGGTAACAATACCTCCCCATATCTTGCTGATGGTTAATCCTTGTAAGTCTGTTGCTGTGCTATCTGTCTGTGCTAATGCTACAAGACTGATAAGTAATACTGCTGTCAATGCTAATAATTTTTTCATAGTTTTATTTATTTGTTTTTAGTAATTCTTTAATGTCTTTTTGCATTTCTTTTTGTGTAGATTCTATACCAGCTAATCTTTGTTCAATCATGTCTTTGACTTGTTTAAGATTATCATGATTAGCAGTGTGTAATATATTACACTTGTCTGTACGCTGATATTCTTTTTGGTCTTGTCGTATAAGTATAAGTTCGTTCATAATTGTTATTTCGTTTTGCCTCATCTTACCAATATCTTTTTGTATCTTTAATACCCAACCAAGTAAAAATATCCATAAGCCTGTTAGAATTGTAATTAGTATTGAAATTTCCATAGTATATGATTTTTATAGTTTTCTAAATAAAGTGTTGGTAAAAAGAATAATAGAAATAATAACTTTTTCATGTTAATTATGATAATGGAGTTTTATTGAATATGTTAGTGTGTATCCGCTTGTATTTTTCAATATAGCATTTACCCCACCATCGTAAAAACAGGCATAGTTACCATCTATATCTGTATTTACGAACTTTGCTCCGTTGCTGCGTAATGATGTAGAGCCATCACCGTTCCAACTTACAACTCCCCATGTTTTTTCTATCAGTAAACTGTCGCATTGTATCTCTGCCCAACCAACAGATGATATAGGGAAATTAAATGTGTCATCATCGGCAAGTATCAACACTGTATCTTTATTAATTAATCCGCCATTTGTAATATCACCGTGTACTGTTAAATTAGTGCCTATCGTTGCAGATTGGTTAACCATTAAATTTGTTCCAACATTCACATTAGCATTTAATCTTAATGAATCTGTCAACATATTACCATAGATGATTGCATTATTATAATCTCCTTCGCCAATCCATAATAGACCGTTAGCTGCTGT